>Ga0207757_100119_pt1 | contig 66712 bp, 56 predicted proteins | sample A23P3SouthBayCA_2_FD_187752 | JGI IMG/M metagenome (GOLD analysis project Ga0207757, IMG submission 187752) | Aerobic enrichment media microbial communities from Eden Landing Ponds, California, USA - A23 P3 (2) (SPAdes) | ecosystem: Environmental > Aquatic > Marine > Unclassified | place... | reverse complement strand
CATCCGGTCGATCTCGCTGAGCGCGAACTGCAGATTGCGCTCGCCCGCGTCCTTCGTCCGAATCCGCTCCTGCCACTTGCGCAGGCGGTGCATCTGGGAGCGCTTCTCGGAGGAGAGCGACCGGCCGTACGCGTCCTTGTCCTTCCAGTCGATAGTCGTCGTCAGCCCGCGGTCGTGCATCGTCTCGGTGATGGGGGCGCCGACCCGCGACTTGCTCTGTCGCTCGGAGTGATTGAACGCCCGCCACTCCGGCCCACGGTCGATCTGCCGTTCGTCGATGACCAGCCCGCAGTCGTCACAGACGAGTTCTCCCTGGTCCGCGTCCGTGACGATGTTGTCTGACCCGCATTCGGGGCAGTCAACGGATTCGTCCGCTTCCTGTTCCGTCTCCTGGCTCCGCTGGCGTTGGCGGCTCGGACGTTCCATTATAAGTGTCGTGGCGAACGTCTTATTTAAACCTTTGGCCGATGCTGGCCGTCGGGAGCGTCGGATCGGCGCCGTCGGTTGGATCGAAGCGGCCGTAGTCGTCGGTCACCGGCGTCGACGGCTACCCTTCGACGGGCTGGGTCGCCTCGATACCCTCGTACTTGTCCTCGAACTCCTGGATGAGCTGGCCCATCTTGGCGTACCAGTCGTTGAGCATGCGCTGCATGTCGTCGGCGACCTTCGAGGGGTCGGTCGGCGAGTAGACGTGGTAGTAGCCACCCTGGTCGTAGTTGACCTGCTCTTTGGTGATGAAGCCCGTCTGGAGCAGGCGCTGGACGGCGCGGTAGGCCGTCGACCGCTCGCGGTCGACCGCGTCGGCGACCTCGTCGATGGTCAGCGGTTCGTCCGCGTGGACGAGCGACTGGAAACACTCTCGGTCCAGCTGTTTGAGGCCGTGGAAGCACTCGAGGAGTCCCTCACACTCCATGTCCCGCTGGAGTTGTTCGGACATCGAATCGGGCATTGGTAACGTTCGGTAGGCGCCACGCGGTTAAAAGATTTGTGTGAATACTGCACAATTGTGCACACCTACGAGGTGACCAGCCGACACCAGGCGTCGGCGTGCCCGTCCCGGAGGCGACAGACCGCCGCGAGGACGACGGCGCCGCTGACGAGGACCGTCGCCCCGAAGACGAGTGCGATGGAGGCGGTCGTCAGAATCTCGACGTCGTAGGCCGTGCCGATTCGCTTCGTGGCGACGGCGAGGCTCCCGGCCAGCAGCATCGCGGCGAAGTACCCCTTGATCTCGTCGTCGTCGACGAGACTGGTGGCACCGGCCCCGATCCGGGCGCCGAGCGCGCTCCCGAGAAGGAGCGTCGCGACGACGGGCAGGGCGACCAGCCCGTCTTTCGCGTAGACGAAGGCGCCGAACGCGCCCGAGAGCGTGATCTGGAGGATGTCGGTCCCGACGGCGATAGCGGCCGGGACGCCCAGGCCGTACATCATCGCGGGCATCAGGAGGAAGCCGCCGCCGACGCCGAGAAAGCCCGACAGGACGCCGACGACCAGTCCCAGCCCGGCGACGAGCGTCCCGGAGACGCGTACGTCGCCACGGAACGCGATCATCGGCGGGATTTCGAGCGCCTGAACCCGCTCGGAGAGATCGACGCCGGACGACTCACCGGCCGATCTGGCGTCACGGAGCGTCACGAGACCGACTGCGGCCAAGAGGCCGACGTACGTGACGCTGATGACGAGATCGGCCGTCCCGGCCGCGTGGAGGGAGTCGACGACGCGCTTGCCGGCCTCGATCCCGACCGTCATGGCGACGGTCATGATCGCGGCGAGTTTGTAGTCGACCTGCCCGTGGTCGCGGTGCCGGAGCGCGCCGATCACGCTCGTCCCGAAGACGAACGCGAGGCCGCTCCCGACCGCGACGCGGGACGGATACCCCATGACGAGAAGCGCGGGCGTGACGAGAAACGAGCCCCCCATGCCGAAGAAGCCGAAGAGAATCCCGATGAGGAGCCCGAACCCGACGAACAGCGCGAGCGTCACGGGACCCATCGATCACTCACCCCGGAGCGCCCGTCGCACGTCCGCGCCGACGGCAGCGGTTATCGCACCGTAGCCGACGTAGAGGATGATCGATTCCGCCAGGACGGCGCCGACGAGCAGGAGCGCCTGCGCCGTCGCCGGAAGCGAGGCCACGTCGATCATCGAGCCACCGATACCCCGCCGGGCGGTCGTGTGCGCTTCATACTATTCTGCACAGCGTCTGTAGTCGGCGAATCTGTATTAACATTTTTGGGAACATTGCACAATTCTATTGTGCCGTCAATCCGCCCCGGCGGAGGACGTTCCGCTCCGCCAGCGACCCTGCAGGTACGCGCCGACGAACATGCCCGCAATCGCCCAGAGGATGGTGACGTTGCCGACGCCGAGACTGGCGTAGGCGGCGCCGGGACAGACCCCGGAGACTCCCCAGCCGACGCCGAAGATTGTGCCGCCGACGACGACGTTGCGGTCGAACGGCTTCAGCCGTCGCTCGAATCGGTCGCCGGTGAGCGGTGCCCGGTCGGACAGGCGCGGCGCGAGGAGGTAGGCGAGCCCGGTGACGCCGGCGCCGACGAACATCACGAACAGGAGACCGAAGTCCTCGAACTGGAGGAAGTCCAGCACGACCTCGGGGCGAGCCATGTGGCTGTACGCGAGACCGAAGCCGAACAGCAGGCCGCCGACCAGGATCAGCGGTGCGAAGAGGGGATGACGGTCGGTCACGGCTACGGCGTCACCCCCAGAGCCGCGACCAGTTGGGCCGTGCCGATGGCGACGAGCAGGAACGTGACCACGCCGACGAGCGACGTGCGCGACGCCGAGCCGACGCCGCAGATGCCGTGTCCGGACGTACAGCCCCTGCCGACGCGCGTGCCGATGCCGACCAGCACGCCGCCGAGGAGGAGTCGCCACGGACTGACGGCGGTCGTCCACGCGCCGCCCTGGAAGACGACGGCGTAGACGCCGGCCCCCATGACGATGCCGAGCGTGAAGAGCAGGCGCCAGTCACGCGAGGCGACGTACCGCTGGAACCGCGACTGCCCGGAGACGTACGACAGCGTCGATTCGAGGAACGTGCTCGCGCCGGCGCTGATACCGGTTCCGAGGTAGATCACCGCGGCGCCGAGACCGACGAGCAGTCCGCCGATAGCGTACCGTGCGACGCCGTTCGGGAAGGGTTCGGCGACCGGCAGTACCGAGACGGGGTCCATCGTCAGTCACCGGCCAGCGAGTCTCGACTCGCGGCGCAGTTGTTCGGCCCGAGTTCGAGTTCGAAGGCGTCCGCGTCGTCGACGGCGTTGCGCCCGAGATTCGTCGCGATGATCTCCTCGTAGTTGGCCGGGCGGGGCGGCATGTTCGAGAGGATCAGGTCGACGAACGCGCCCTCGTCCATCGTCAGCGCGTCCATCCGCTCGACGAGGTCGGCGAGGGTGGCGGTGTAAGTGCCGTCGGCGGCGGGGACCGCGACGTCGCTGGCGTGTGCCCCGCCGACGAGCGTGTCGTCGGGGAGCGTGAGCACGCGCTCCTGGAGCGACTCGTAGAGCGTCCGCGCGGCGTCGGGCGCGCCGGCGTCGCCGCCTTCGAGGTCCGGACGGGCGACGCTCTCGACGAACAGGCCGTCGCCGGTCGCGAGGAAGGCGTCGTCGACGAGATACGAGGTCATCCCCGTCGTGTGACCGGGCGTGTAGACGGTTTCGATGGTCGCCGCGCCGACGTCGAACCCGTCGCCGTGGGTCGCCAGGGTCACGTCCTCGGCGTAGGTGACGCCGCGCTCGACGGCCATCGCGGGGAGGACGCCCTCGACCCCCGCGTCGACCAGATCACGAACGCCCGAGACGTGGTCGGCGTGGATGTGCGTATCCAGCGCGTAGACGAGTTCGGCGCCGCGTGCCTCGGCGTCGTCGACGTAGCGGTCGGCGAACGCGCGGAGCGGGTCGATCACGGCCGCCTCGCCGCCGTCGACGAGGAGGTAGCCGAGACAGCCCGAGGAGGGTCGCTGGTACTGGAGGAGCGTCCCCGCGCCGTCGTAGCCGGTGACCTCGACGGCCTCGTAGATTCGCGCCCAGCCGTTCATGCCGTCGGCCAGGTTGTCCACGTCGTAGCCGCGCTCCGCGAGTTTGCCCGCGACGAACCGACTGGCGCCGCCCTTCGCGCAGACGACGGTAACTGGCCGGTCGTCCGGAATCCGGTCGAGTACCCCCTCGTCGACGTCGTCGAGGAAGTGGACGTACGGAACGTTGATCGATTCGACGGCGTCACCCTCGATGCGCCACTCGTCGTACGTCGACTCCATGCGCACGTCGAGGAGCGTGACCGACTCGCCGTCCTCGATGCGTCGGTAGAGGCTCTCCGGGTCGACCACCTCCACGTCGACGGCCGCGTCCGGGAAATCTTCCGGGTTCATCTGAGTCACTCCACCGTACTTGGAGGGCACACATAAGTATTTGTTTAATAATCCCTCTCGACTACAATACTACATCCCGAAACGCCGCGATACTGGCCGTTCTCCCCGTCTCGTGACGTCGAACGACACCCAGTAGTTTGCTCACGTCACAATCACCGACATGCTTTTACCGAGTAGCAGGATATTGTCCACCTACTCCAATACATCGCATCGGAGTGCGTACAATGAGCACGAACTACGACATCGCGGAGACGCTGGACGTGACGGGTGAATCGTGTCCCATGCCGGTGATCAAGACGAAATCGGCCACCGACGAGTTGGACGCCGGCGAGGTTCTCGAAGTGCTGGCGACGGACGCCGGGAGCATGAGCGACATCGACGGTTGGGCGGCGGGCACCGAGGGCGTCGAACTGCTCGAACAGGTCGACGCGGGCGACGTGTACAAACACTACGTCCGGAAGACGGCCCGATGATGGGTCCCGATCCGACGGACGGCGGCGACGGCGCGACGACGGAAGCGGCGCTTCGCGAAGAGGTCGAGGCGCTGCGGGACCGGGTCGAGACCCTCGAAACCGAGAACGGGGAACCGAAGAAACTGACCATCATCGCCACCCAGGGGACGTTCGACATGGCGTATCCGCCGCTGATCCTCGCGAGCACGGCGGCCGCGTTCGGCTGGGACACCGTCGTCTTCCACACGTTCTGGGGGCTCGACATCCTCCACGAGGAGCGGTCGCGGGAGCTGAAGCTGTCGGCGGTCGGTAACCCGAACATGCCGATGCCGAACGCCCTCGCGGTGCTCCCCGGCATGGATCGGCTGACGACCCGCATGATGGAGAAACGGATCGCCGACAACGGTACGGCGACGGTCGAGGAACTGATCGAGCTGTCGCTCGACAGCGGCGTCGACCTGCAGGCGTGTGGCATGACCGCCGATCTGATGGGGTACGAGGCGGACGACTTCTACGACGGCGTCACCCTCGACGTGGGCGCCGCGACGGCGCTCCAGCACATGGCCGAGTCGGACGTGCAACTGCTCGTCTGAGGCGCCGACTGGTCACGGCGAGCGCAAAGGTATTAGTTCCGCACACGCTTCGCGTGCGGTATGAGAGACGCCGCCCAGTCGCTCTCCGAACGATATCGCACGATCACACCGGACGGTCTCAGGCTGGTGCTCCGGTACGACGGCGACGAACACGAGGTGGTCTACGTTCGCGACGACGTGACCGAGATGTACTCGCCGGAGGAATTGGAGGAGAAGGTCAAGCAGTTGATCGTCGAAGGACTCGGCGATCCACCGACACAGGAACAGTTCCGCCTGTTCGGGGAGATGACCGCCGTCGTCCGGCAGTTCGAACAGGCCGTCGTCCTGCATTTCCCGGTCAACGAGTTCTCGGGGGTCGCCGTCACCTTCGACAGCGAGGTGGCACCCTCGCTCGACACCCTCGTCGACGTCGGCACCGAGACGCTCGACGAGGTACGGACGGCTCAGTAGGCCCGCCACCCGGCCCCGCGCCCGCCGAGACCGCGGAGGCGAAGCTCGCATCCGGTCTCGGTCTCCCGAGTTTCCACCACGCCGTCGATCAACTGACTCAACATCGCGAGTTCGCGATCCGACGGGGAGTCGAGGACGAACACTCCGAGCGCGTCGGCACTCTCGACCTGCCCGCTCAGGACGTGGACCATCCGGTAGACCCGTGGGAGGTCGTGGTACATCAGGAACGTCGACAGCGAGTGGACGCCAAAGCGCGTCGGCGTCCCGGTTCGGTGACACTGCTGAAACCGTCCGGAGAGTTCGATGCTGAGCCCCGTCATATCCCGCGGCGAGGAGAGATACGAGGTGGTCTCCGTCTCACGCACCTGGCCGATCCCCCGGCCTTTCGTCACGCAGTCGACGACGCTGAGGTGACCGTCGGGGTGGTCGCCGTGCCACTCTCGGTACAGTTTCAGTAGCTTCCCCGCACCCACCTTCGTCGTCACCATGATCGACCGCTCGTCGTCCGGACCGCCCCCGAGCAGGCGGATCATCAGCTCGCGCTTGCGCGTCAGTGGCGGACCGGCGATCAGAAGGGACGTCCCCGGGTCGAATTCGTCGACCGGGACGACGTCAGGTGTCAGATACGCCATCACCGGTGGATGGCGGTGCTGGAGTTTCAACCTGTGGTTATCACGATCACCAATCGCGGGCGCACGTTTAAGTTGGCGCCTCGCATAGCCCCGACGAACAGATGTCAGAGGACGCGGCGTCGGGGAGCGACGGGACGTTCGACGGCCTCCGTCGGCGGCTCGTCCGGACCTACGAGATGCTCCGGGGGTCGACCCTCGACGTCCGCCCGTTCTGGCCGGGCGAGGACGGGCCGCTGGCGAGTTTCGAACTCCCGCCCGGCCACGACGAACTCGACCGCTACTGGGTGAACGCGCCGTTCGCGTACGTCGTGATCACGCGCGACCTCGAAGAGAGCAAGAACCAGTACCACGCCGTCGAACCCGACCTGAACGCCTTCGAGGAGACCCTGCGCGACCGCGTCGTGGCGGACATCCGCGATCCGTTGCTCTACCGGAGCGACAACGACCCGGTCGACGAGGCGGTGCTCTCGACCGAACTCGAATCGCTCCTGGAGGAGTACGGCGTCGACGTGGACATGCACACCTTCTACACGCTCCTCTACTACCTGCGCCGGGGGTTCCGCGGGTTCGGCCGCCTCGATCCGTTGATGCACGATCCGCACATCGAAGACATATCGTGTGACGGCTACGACCTGCCCATCTTCGTCTATCACGACCAGTACACCGACATCGAGACGAACGTGATCTTCGAGGACTCCGACGAACTCGACAACTACGTCGTCCGCCTGGCCCAGCAGTCCGGCCGCCACATCAGCGTCGGCGACCCCGTCGTCGGGACGACCCTCCCCGACGGCTCCCGGATCGAACTCGCGCTCGGCGAGGAGGTGACCCCGCGCGGGTCGGCGTTCACCATCCGTCAGTACGCCGACGAACCGTTCACGCCCATCGACCTCATCGACTACGGCACCTTCAACGTCGAACAGATGGCGTACCTGTGGCTCGCCATCGAACACAACAAGTCGCTCATCTTCGCCGGCGGGACGGCCTCCGGGAAGACCACGTCGATGAACGCGGTGTCGATGTTCATCCCGCCACGGTCGAAGGTGCTCTCCATCGAGGACACCCGCGAACTGTCGCTGTACCACGACAACTGGCTCTCCAGCGTCACGCGCGAGCGCCTCCACGAAGGCGCGGACATCGACATGTACGATCTGTTGCGGTCGGCGCTCCGTCACCGGCCGGAGTACATCATCGTCGGCGAGGTGCGCGGCAACGAGGCGGTGACGCTGTTCCAGGCGATGAACACCGGTCACACGACGTTCTCGACGATGCACGCCGACAGCATCGAGACGGTGATCAACCGGCTGGAGAACGAACCGATCAACGTCCCACGGGCGATGATCCAGTCGCTGGACCTGTTGTCGGTCCAGCGGCTCACCCGCCTCGACGGCGAGCGGGTGCGCCGCGCCGCCGCCATCAGCGAGGTTGGCGGCATCGACCAGCGGACGGGCGAACTCGACTACTCCAACGCCTTCACCTGGGACGCCGACACCGACACGTTCGACCGACAGGACAGTTCGCTGCTCGACGAGATTCAGGACGACCGTGGCTGGACGCGGACCGAACTGCTGGAGGAACTCCGGGACCGCCGGCGGTTCCTGACGGCCCTCCAGGACCGCGGCATCACCGACTACCGACGGTTCACCGCCCTGGTCAACGAGTACTACGCCGATTCGGAGCGGGTCCTCGAACGCATCGAGGCCGTCGACGGAGCCACGCCGTGATCGGACCGCTGTTACCCCTGGTGCTGGTCGTCGTCCTCACGCTTCCGGTCGTGCTGTCGCCGGTCAGTCGGCGAGCCGACCTGCTCGTGTCGCGGCTGGCCGTCCCCATCTTCGGCGACTACGTCTCGCGGAGTCCCCGGCGGGACTGGCAACTGGAGCGGCTGCGGGCGACTCACATCGGGACGACCCACCGCGTGTTCGCCTCGCGCACCCTCTTCGTCAGCGGTCTCGCTGGCGTCGTCGGCGCCATCCTCGGCGTCTACGTCGCGACGTGGCTGGTCGATCTCTTCTCGATCAGCCGGGCGGAGATCCTCGGGGTCGTCCCCCCGGCACTCTCCTTTCTCGCCGGGCTCGCGCGCCTGCAGGACCTGACCCTCCTCGGTCTGTTCGTCCTCTTTCTCTTCTTCGGGGCGACCGTGGGGACGACGCTCGCGCTCGGTGCCTACTGGGCGCGGTGGACGTATCTCGATCAGTTGGCGAACGCCCGCGCGAGCGAAATCGAGGCGACGCTCCCCCGAACCATCGCGTTCGTCTACGCGCTCTCCCGGAGCGGGATGCCGTTCCCCGACGTCCTCGAGACGCTCGCCCGCAACGACCACATCTACGGCGAGGCCGCCCGCGAGGTCGGCGTCGCGGTGCGGGACATGGACACCTTCTCGACGGACATCCTGACGGCGATGCGGCGGACCGCCGAGCGGACGCCGAGCGAGGGGCTGTCGGAGTTCTCCGACAACCTCGCGAGCGTCCTCGGGAGCGGGCGGAACCTCTCCTCGTTCCTGCGCGAACAGTACGAGCGCTACCAGGAGGAGGCGGAGGCCCAGCAGGAGCAGTATCTCGAACTCGTTGCGACGCTCGCCGAAGTGTACGTCACCGTGCTCGTCGCCGGCCCGCTCTTTTTCATCACCGTCCTCGTCGTCATCGGGCTCGTCATCGAAGACACCATCACCATCGTCCGGATCGTCGGGTACGTCGGCATCCCGCTCGCCAGCGCCGGCTTCGTCGTCTACATCGACAGCCTGACCCAGCACGAAACCGCGCTGACGAACGTCAGCCGCGACGCCGCCGGGGTGTTGGACGTCCCCGGGATCGGCGACGACGACGCGACGACGCCCCGCTCCGACGGGGGAGCAGTCGTCGACGCCGATTCCGACGCGTGGCGGCGCAACGCCGAGCGCCTCGCCGCCTACGACCGCCTGCGGGGTCTCCGGAAGTGGGCGAACGAACCGTTGCGGACCGTCCTCGAACGGCCGTGGACCAGCTTCGTCGTCACGGTCCCGCTCGGCGTCGGCTGGGTGCTCTACCGCGCCGTCCCGATACCGCTCGGCCCGTCGGCGCTCGAAACGCTCGATCTGCCCGTCATCGAGGCGGCCATCTTCGTCATGACGGTCTTCGCCCTCCTCCACGAGGTGCACAAACGGCGGGTCCGGGCCATCGAACGCGCGGTGCCGGACTTCCTCGACCGGCTGGCGAGCGTCAACGAGGCGGGGATGAGCGTCGTCGAGAGCCTCAAGCGGGTCGCCGGAACCGACCTCGGCGGACTGGGGGCGGAAGTCGACCGCACCTGGGAGGACGTGCGCTGGGGGGCGGACGTCGCGACCGCACTCAGCCGATTCGCCGCCCGGACCCGCGTCCGGATGGTCGCGCAGGCGATCTCCCTCATCACGAACGCCATGAGCGCGAGCGGCGACATCGCACCCGTCCTCCGCATCGCCGCCGACGAAGCGAAACAGACCCGGCGCCTCAGACGCGAGCGCCGCCAGGAGATGCTCACCTACATCCTCGTCATCTACATCTCGGTGTTCGTCTTCATCGGCATCATCGCCGCGCTGACCGTGGCGTTCATCCCCGCCGTACAGGAGGCGGGCGGGGCGGCGACCGCCCCGTCGAACGCGCCGGGCAGCGCGGTCGTGGGGTCGCTCACTGGGACCGACGTGAACGCCACCGCGTACGAACTCCTCTTTTTCCACATCTCCGCCCTGCAGGCCGTCTGTTCCGGTCTCATCGCCGGACAGCTCGCCGAAGGGGGGATCGCGGACGGGGTCAAACACGCGACCGGTCTGCTGGTGCTCACCTACCTCGCGTTCGCGTTCGTGTTGCTCTGACGCCCCGTTCCGTCGCGCCACACCTATACGCTCGCGCGACCGACGAGCGATCATGCCACGGCCGGACCCGCGGACGACGTACGACCGCATCGCGGAGCACTTCGCCGCGACGCGCGAGTATCCGTGGCCCGAAGTCGAGTCGTTCGTCGCCGACGCCGACCCGGTCGTGCTCGCGCTCGACGTCGGCTGCGGCAACGGCCGACACGCCGAGGTGCTCGCGCGGCGGGCCGACGGCGTCGTCGCCCTCGACGCGAGCCGGGGGCTCCTCCGGACCGCACGCGGCCGACGAGCCGAGCGCGGGTTCGACGCCGACCTCGTGCAGGGCGACGCCGCGACGCTCCCGCTCCGGGACGACTGCGTCGACCTCGCGGTGTACGTCGCGACGCTCCATCACCTCCGTCCGCGGGCGACCCGCGTCCGGAGTCTCGACGAACTCGCGCGCGTCCTCGCCCCGGGCGCACGGGCGCTCGTCGGCGTCTGGAGCACGACCCACGACCGCTTCGACGCCGACGAGGGGTTCGACACGACCGTCGACTGGACGCTCCCGGACGGCGAGACGGTGCCCCGGTACTACCACATCTACGATCCCGCGGAGTTCGAGCGCGACCTGTCGGCCAGCGCGCTCGTCACCCACGAGACCTTCCGGTCCAGCGGGAACTGTTACGCGGTGGTCGGCCGGTCTGGAAGCCGAGCCGCACAGACGTAGCACACTTAACTCGGCGGGACCGTTACACCGAACCGATGACCGACAGCGACCGACCAGACGCGTACGACGTCGCCGTCGTCGGCGGTGGGCCGGCCGGGCTGACCGCCGCGCTCTACGCCACCCGTCTCGGCCACGACACCGTGATCGTGAACCGCGGTGGCGGCCGCGCGGCGATGATGCAGGAGACACACAACGTCATCGGAATCACCGAGGACGTGTCGGGTGTCGAGTTCCTGCAGACGGCCCAGGAGCAGGTCCAGGCCTACGGCGCCACCTACCGGCGCGGATTCGTGAGCGACATCGCCCGCGAGGACGGACGCTTCTTCCTCGACGCCGACGGCGACGTTCTCACCGCCGAGCGGGTCGTCCTCGCGACGGGCTTCACCGACGAGAAACCCGATCCGCCGCTCCCGCCGACCGGACGCGGTCTCCACTACTGTCTCCACTGTGACGCCTACATGTTCGTCGACGAGTCGGTGTACGTGATGGGCCACGACGACAGCGCCGCCTACGTCGCCATGATCATGCTCAACTTCACCGACGAAGTGGATCTGCTCACCCGGGGCGACGAACCGACGTGGAGCGACGAGACCGACCGGATGCTCCGCGCCCACCCCGTCGACGTGATCCACGAGGAGATCACGGGGATGAACCGCGGTCCCGACGGCTGGCTGGAGAGCTTCGAGTTCGAGGACGGGACCACGCGGGAGTACCGCGGCGGCTTCCCGATGTACGGCTCGGATTACAACAACGAGCTCGCCGCCGCTCTCGGCTGTGACCGCAACGACGACGGGACCGTCGTCGCCGACGACCACGGCCGGACGAGCGTCGACGGCGTCTACGCCGTCGGCGACCTCGTGCAGGGTCACAACCAGATCCCCGTCGCCATGGGACAGGGAGCGAAAGCCGGCATCGCCATCCACATGGAACTCCGGGCGTTCCCGCGGAGCGTCGCGGAGATCGAGGAACGGGGACCGGTCGACGCCGACGAGGTTCCCGCCATCTCGGAGTCGCTTCGGGAGACCGCGCGGGCCTTCCGGGAGGAGACCGCCGAATCCGCCGCGAACGACTGACGGCACCGCTCGTCGTTCACCACGAACGGCACGCCCCAAACGTAACTGCCTTATCCCACGACCCTGAAGCCACTCGTGCGCGCCGGTGGTCTAGTGGTAGGACCTGAGCCTTCCAAGCTCATGGCCCGGGTTCAAATCCCGGCCGGCGCAGTCCTCGGCCTTTCAGGCCTCGTACTCTCATTCTGCGACGTGAAAACGTCAGAAAATAAATAGCAGACAAATCCTCCGGTTCGGCTCACTGATACTACCCCGACGCAGTGTGGCGATTTTCGTGGGTAGCGCGAGAAGCCCCACGCTCATGGGCTTCCGCTCATGCCGACCCGGAGTGGTGATACCCCATGCAACTCAAAGAAGACACCACCGAGACGGTCGAATTTCCGGTTCCCCCGGTCGCAGAGGCAACCGAAGAACGACTCGAAGACTTCTCCGCGCTCCTCGGAGAGGACTTCCGCGACTTCAAAGAGGACTTCCTCGAATGGCTCCTCATCGAGGGCCGGAACACCTATAAGCGACAGGGCTACGCGCCCGACACCGTGCGAACGACCCACTATAAGGTCGAAGAAGCGTACCGCTGGCTGTGGGAACGGGACGGGAGCTACACGAAGGAGTTCTCCCCCGAAGACGCCACCGAACTGATCGAGTTCCTCGTCCGGCGAACCACGCACCCCGAGTCCTACGTCTACACGTTCGAGAAATCGCTCAAGCGCCTGTTCAAGTTCTTCCGCGAGGAGCGGAACAAGGACATCCCCGAGTGGAGCCACGACATTCCGCTCGACACCAACCCGGACTCGTCCACCAAGGACAAGTTCTACCCCGAGGAGATGGCGGCGCTCTACGAAGCCGCCCTCGCCCTCAGTTCCGTCAAGAGCTACAAGACGGTTCGCGGCGAGGAACGCGACCAGATCAAGGCCTACCTCGCACAGCGATTCGAGATGCCCAAATCCGAGGTCGGCCCCGAGGAGTTCGAGCGGGCGAACTCGTGGAAAATCCCCTCCATCGTCTCCGTGTCGTCGGACTGCGGGCTTCGACCCATCGAGGTGGCGCGGGCGAAGGTTGACTGGTTCAATCTGGAGAACCGGAAGATGCTCGTCCCGAAAGACGAGTCCACGAAGAACGACGCCGAGTGGGAGTGTGCGCTCTCCAGCAAGTCCGTGACGGCGGTGAGCAACTGGCTGTCCGAGCGCGAGAGCTACGACCTCTACGACGGGCGAGACGCGGTGTGGCTTACTCGGACGGGCAACACCTACGGGTCGGGGACGCTGAATCGCGTGCTACCCAAACTCATCGAGGAGGCAGACCTCGACCAGCAGGGACGCAACCTGTCGTGGTACTCGTTCCGACACGGGGCGGCCTCGATGTGGGCCGAGGAGGAGGGCATCTATCTGGCGAAGAACCAGCTCCGGCACAAGAACGTCGAAACGACGATGCGGTACACTCGCGGGTCGGTCGAAGCCGCGACGAAAGCCGCCGACTCGATGTGGTGACTCGGATGAACGCGCCCCGAGTGCGGCGTAACGCGCTCCACAGCACGAAGACGACCATGACGAACCACCTGTACGACGCTGACGACGTAGAGCGACTGGCCGTCAAGTACGGTCGGTCAAACACCTCGGAGCGAAAAGACCGCATCGAGGAGCAGATCATCGAGGAGACCATCGGTGCGATCTACCCGGACAAAATTCCCGACAACCCCCGGTTCTTCTCGGGGGTTCCGCTCTTGGTGGCGCTCATCAAGCTTCACCGCGAGACGGACGACTCGAAACTGCTTGAACACATCGAGCGGGAGATCGAGGTCGTGCGAGGAACGGGACGGACACCCATCGTGGCAGACTTCGACCTGAAGCCGTTTCCCTACGCCTCACACTCCGATCTGCTGGCTGTGGCCGAGAGCTACGAGAACCGTGACGAGAGCATGAGCCGCTACTTCCGGCTCCGTGCGTTCCAAGCTATCGGTGCGTTCGACGTTGTGGAACTACCGGAAGTTCGCGGCGATGGCCTGACCGACGACGAGCTTCGGTATCTTCAGTCGATTGATGATCTGCACGTTCGGTAGATGATCGAACCGAAGGGCTGAGTCGGGACTTGGCAGTAACGCGCTCGAAATACTCTGTGATTCCCCCGTGCTTCGATTCATCGAGGAGGGGGTTTCACCAGAGTCCTCTCGCGTACCCCCGGGGTGAGGCGTCGAACACGTCGTTCCACGTTGTGATTTTCCTCTCCACCTCGATGTAGTGAGACGCGAATGGAAATCACCAAGATTCTACGCTCGTGGAAGCACCACCGAAGAAATCGTCACAAAGGCAGTTCTGCACTCGAACCACGGGGGTTAGAGACGGGGAAAGAAGCCCGTAGATTTTGAAGAAAACCCGGCGCTATCCTGCGAAAATAGGTAGTATTAAGCTACTGCACCCCCTCTTATAGAGTGAGGGCAATTCTGCGGGAGTTCTCGATTTTCGAGCGACTGCTGTACTGATTTTTCGCCCTCAGAGTATCCTATGCGACGAAACCAGAACCACGAATACTGTGAGCGATGCGGCAACCAATTCGACACCTACCATGCCCACATCGAGATCGAGCATACGAACCAGTCTGCCTTGCACCCACCGGGAGGTCACACGTTCAACTATCATCTCTGCGTACTTTGCGCGGAGGATTACGAAGGGTGGCTTGATCGGGGGAATCCGAACCTGAGCGATTCGGTGGAGTTCCGGTGAGCAGATGTCAGCTGATTACTTCGACCATGAACCCGAACTACACGACGAACGCCACAACTACTCCGACCCGGAGATTGATCAGAGGAGGCCGTCGGCAGACCCGTACTCCTCCACGCTCGAAGTCGCCACCGAAGTCGTCGAACAATCCTTCGAGCGAACGCTGACCGACGAAGACGAAGATGACGCGAAAGCGGAACTCCGCATCGACGGGGAGGCCTACAACAGGCTCACTAAGCCCGACCCGAATTGGGCGACGACCTTCCGCCATGCTGATGTTCGGAATGAACGGTGGATGGCCGACTACCTGAAGCTCAACAAGGAGGCGTACTTCAAGATGCTCGGGGAGATTCATCGAGGGGAGAAGAACGGCCCGAAGTGGGAACACAGCGAACTCCACACGCATACGCTTCGGGAAGACCTCGTGGAGATAATCGGGGGGCGACTGAATCTCAACCACCTCCAGCTCGAAGAAGCGAAAGCACGGGCAACGAACGTTGACGGCGAGAAGTTCGGAATGAAACTCGAATTGCTGGTCTTCTGTGTTTGCGCCTACGTCGTCCACAACGACAATTCAACGCCATATGCAGACGGGCGGAAGGTTCATCCAAATTGTACGACGAAGGATGTGATTTTCGAGCAAGTCGCGTTCGATCTGGGCCTACGTCCCAGCCTCATCAACCGTGTCTATCGTCGATTTGAGCAGGAGTTCTCCACCCTCGTTCCACCGAAAGGATTCGACCCGAGGAAGCCCGGCTGGAAACCACGTCAGACTGAGTGATCACAAAGGGTGGTATATAAACCCCTCAGCATTACATTAGAGTGGATACCCCGGAGATACAGGGAGTTATTTCTCACGAGTAGTTCACTCCGAGAAGCTCCCCGAGAGGTGTGGCACATCGAGTGTGGCATCGAGGTAGTTTGCTCAAAGCGACAAAGCCGACGGAAAGAACTGGAAGAGTTGGGCTTAGTAAATTCGCCTGAGAACAAAGCGACTCGATGCGGTAAAACGGAAGAGTTGAACAGGGAGTGCCGCCGCCTCGGGAAGCCGACAGCAACGTTCTCTCACAGCGCGAACTTAATTTCTATCTACAAAATATGAATTGAACATGTACGGTGAGAGCGCGATACGCCGTTAGAACTTGTCCGAAACTTACCAATTTCCAAGAAATTCGCACTCCAAGCCCACCTTCGGCGGGAGTTCCGATAAGTAGCGTTTCTTGTCCTTAGAACTCATGTGGGTGAACAAATAGTGCCCCTCCGACACCTGTTGATAATTTCTCATCTCTGAGCCATCCAGATGTTCGGGTTTGTCATTGAGAAGCACATTAGTTCCTCGATCAGTTCCCGGAATGTACGGTACTTCGATCTCGTTCAGAAGCCCCTCCTCCTCGATGAGGTAGGTTACGAACGAACCCATCGCTTCGGACTGAACGTCCTCAGCAACACGATGAACTTCTTGGCCGTCCCGAGTAACTCGAATCACGTAGTCTCCGTCTTGATGTTCAACCTCTCCCCCCGGGGGTTTCCCGACTACTTCCGTTCGATGCGCCTGTTCTTCCAGCTTTTCGATCAGATCATCGACGAAACCTTTCGCCTCATCCTCAACGTGCTGTGACACCGCGTTCCCAGTAACGTCCGTGACTTCTCCCGCTATGTTTTCCGCGAGGTCTTCCTTGTTTTGTCTGAGAGAGCTGACCGCTTCTTGGACGGCTTCTATCTTCTCCGCAATTTGTCGGGACTCCCCAGATTCGATGGACTCACGAGAGAGTGCTTTGAGCGGATGCTCGTTGTCGGGTGCGTCCTCAACGGCAAAATCCGCAAGAGAGACGAGATTGACGCTGTTGTTCGATACGTAACGGCGGAATATCTTGAACCTCCGGCCGTTCGAGAGGAGTCCCCAATCAACCCCAACCTGTCGCATATAACTCGTTAGTTGGTCTTCGTGACTCTCCTTGAGTGATGTATCACATCCCTTTGCTTCCACGAACACGACAGGTGTTCCTTCCCGCTTGAGTGCATAATCCACCTTCTTTGGTGTTGACCCCATCTGCACGGAATACTCAAGCTCAACGTCAGCAGAGAGAATATCCCACCCGAGGAGTTCAATCAGCGGCTCGATAATCTTCCGCTTCGTGTTCTCCTCATCCATTTGTGGAGACTTCTCAATCAGCGACACCGACTGTTTCGAGTATTCGCGCAGGCCCATCTTACCCCCTCAGTTCCGTCGGGAATCTGATAAAGATACGGCGTTAGGGTAACGCTATTCCCAACATCCATCGAGAGACGCCTGCAACGAGCGATTCTCAGCGAGGAACTCGCGCCGGAACTCACGGGGCATCTTCTCCAATGCCCATACGTCGAAATCGTCCCCGTAGAACACCTTCGGGAACCCCTCCATCTGCTCTACACCGTGTGAGCGAACCTGCGATGAGAGCGCATCCGTCTGCCAGTAACCGTCCGTGGCGGCGACAGTCTGCAACGCATCAGCGAGTGAGAACGACCGACGCTCAACCGGATGGGAGGTATGACCGCCGTTCTCCGACGGGCCGAACACGCGCCACTCGATGCCGTCAGTCAGAATCCCGTATGGTGAGTCGAAGCCGTCTATCCCGAGGTATTCCTTGATCTCATCTTCTCCCCGCTCGATGCTGTTCATCGGCTCAACTTCTCCGATGTAGGGTATCCCCGTGCTGGTTATCTCGAAGTCCGGCCACCGCTTCCGGCGAACGTCAGCACGCGGTTCGAGCTGGTACTCCAGTTCGACCACATCGAGGAGCGGTTCCACGAGATTAAATCGGGTATAGTCTTCTGGCTTGTAGCCGATAGCAAGATCTTCGAGATCGTCCTTACCGAACAGGAGAAGTTCGAACTCCCTACTCGACGTTCGTTCTTCGAGGCCGTCGAGGAAATCCGCAAGAACACCACGAATCTCTCTCGACATTCGCTGTGCGAGACGTTCCTCCATTAGAACACCTCCAGATACTTCTCGATAACCTCACGCTCCTCATCAGAGAGGTCGAATAGGTCGTACACCGTTCGGTCGATCTCGGCTTCGAGGTCTTCGATGCTCGTCTCCGCAACGGTCTGCTGGTCGTTCTCCAGCGCCTCGATGAGTTCTTCCACTCCGTCTCGGGACTGCGGAATCGGAATCGTCTGCTCCTCGCCCTTCTTCATGTTCCGGCCATCGACAGCGTCGTGAACGTACTTCGCTCGAAGCTTCCGTTCCTCCTTGTCGCCCCTGTCCATCAGCGGGTCAGTAATCTCGTCGGAGCGGCCAGCGGTGACAGCGAACCGGCCATCCGTCTTCTGCTGGATGTCGGCGTTCACGGGATAGCGACGAGTCTGCCACTCGTAGTCGATATATCCAAGATCGCCGTCGAAGTCCCCGAGATAGGCTTCGGGAAAGCGTTCCAATTTGTTTTCGAGATCAATTGCGGCACCGATTTGTTCTGCTAACTGTTCCAACTTCCCGAAGAAACCTTCACCATCCACTTGACAGGGCACATCCCCGACGTACTGTGTGAGATATTCGTAGTAACCGCCTGCCTTGATGGCCGCAATGTGCTTGAAATAGTAGTCGAGAACAGACGAGTTCAACTGAGCAGTCATCTCCTTAGTCTGTCCCTGATACGCTTCTTTAAGAAGTACCGAATACGGTGTGGTGAAGTACCACGTTCCTTCAGCGTCCATCATATAGGTCGCCTCGTTTGCGATCTTCGCCATGATGAGCTTTGGCCGCTCAAATTTCGTCAAGTTCTGTGGCCGACTGTATCCGTACCAGCCACCCTCACCTCTGCTCGATCTTCCCCTTAGCTCGTCCTCAAACGCTGTCAGATATTCCCACGTCTTCGGCAGATTTTCCGCCAGATGATCTTCTTCGAGTAAGACAGACTCAACACCATTTTCCTGAGACTCCAAAGTGTAGGGATGGACGAGATGAAGTCCACTCCAATCTACCTGCCACCGTTTGACCTCTTTTCCGTCAATGAAAGGGCGCAATACGTCCGTTTCTACTTCGTATTCCTCCTGGCTTCCTGTAGGTCGGATAGTCACAATATCCCCTGAGTCATCGGAGGTAATTCGGTCAGCATCAAGAACTTCGACCACAAAGACACCTTTCGCGCCGGTCATTATACCCTGAAACACGGCGTCAGTAACTTCGCTAACACGGGCGTCAGAGTTTGACTCAATTTTGGTGAAGACTTCCCACTCTCGCTCCGGCATGAGTGGCCACCGTTCCTTGGTCAGACGGCTCTGTGGGAACTCAAAGAGGTCGAGGTAGTCGTCGCTGTACCCGGATTCTGAAAGGTGTTCTCGAATCCTTGTTACGACAGCTTCGTCCAGGTCTCGGCCACTATCTTCGTCAATATTGCTCTTGACTCGGCCACAGCGAATAGTGTTCGATTCTCGTTCACCTTCATCTTCTTCGGCACGAAGGATTACTATTGCAGGATAGTTGGTTGCATCTTTGAATACACCTGAATCCCGGAAGTCTTGGACTTGCTCAATAGCTGTAGTCGATTGAATTACTTCCCGAAGACCTTCGCCATATTCTGTGACCATATACTGGTTCGGTGTGATGTAACCGAGCCGTCCCTGTCCAGAGAGCCAGTCTATCCCGCGCTCGTAGAAGGGGCAATAGAGATCGAACTGACCACTGGCCGAGGAATACAGTTCTTCGAGCAAGCGTTTCTGTTTGCTCGGTAGATTTTGCGTACTGACGTATGGCGGATTTCCGACGACGTAGTCATACTCCATGTAGTTCTTCACGACGAGCGCGAGAACGCTGTCCTCGAACATCTTGAACAGCCGCCCGTCACCATGATCTTCCCGAAGGTAACGAACGGTCGCGAGAATGTCGTTGACATACGGCTCGAAGAACCCTTCCACGCCGTCGTACTCTCGCGTCGTGTAGCGGTGGATACCCTCATCGAGGCCGCCGTGGTACTCCCACAGCCCCTCCTGCATATGGTATTTTACCACGTCGAGAACGCCCTGCAACGCCGCGAAGTATTCCCCGAAGTTCCGAACCCCGGCGTTCACCTTCGCTGTATCGTACTTCGGCATCCGCACCCGCTGGACGAGGAACCCGTCTTCCATCTCGGCGTCGGCCACGTCGCTCTCGTCCACCTCGATGGGGAGTGGCACGGGAATCTTCACGTCCTGATTGTCCTCGGTGATCGAGTCGAGGGTCATCTGCGTCTGTCCGTCTTCCCCGAGGTCGATGCCGGTCAACTCTCGCTCGTTTCGCAGAGAGTCGGTTCGGAAGATCGGGAGTCGGCGGATGGTGAAGCTCTCGGAGTTCCGTTTTGCCTCCCGATATTCGGGGAGAATCGTCACCATGAACCGAATCTGTGCCATCAGGACGGCGAAGGGGTGAATGTCGAGGCCGACGATGTGGGGAGTCGTACAGAGTTCGGTGAGGTGTTCTTCCCAATCGGGGTCGTCGTTGTACCGGCGCACGTCGTCGAGATACCGCTCAACAGCTTCGACGAGGAACGTGCCGGAGCCACAGGACGGGTCGATGAGGCGTTCCCGTGAGACGCCCACATCGTAATCCACGCCGTCCATGATGTAGTCGATGACCGGCTGTGGCGTGTAGAACTCCCCGAGGGCTTTGCGCGTCTCGGGGTCGAAGTACCGCTGGTACAGATCGCCAAGCGGGTCGCCCTCGATGCGGGAGAAATCGAATTTCAGGACGGCGAAGGAGACGTGGGCGATGGCCCGGCTGAACCGTTCGCGGGTCGCCGGACTAACACGACTCACTTCGCTTCCTTCCTTGGCTACGTCACGGAAGCGATTGTACGGATTGTCGTGCTGACTGGCCGTCTGTTCGCCGTAGCCGTCAGTCCACCAGATGAAGATGTCGTCCTCGAACAGACTCTGGACGAGCTGGTTCCGCATATCCTCGATCATTCCGTTCGCGGCGACCGGGTAGGCATCGAGGTCGATAGTGCCCCCAAATCCTCCGAGTTCATCGAAGTACCGGCGGAGTCCCTTGCTACTCGGGAAGAAGTCGTGGTCGTCGGTGGCCTTCGCCAGCAGGAGACGAGCGAGCAGGGCGTGGCCGGATTCGAGACAGAACATGAAATCGCGGAGTGACTGCTTCCCGTCGATGAAGGGTTCCCACGAGTCGGGCGTCTCGTCGGGTTCGCTGGCGTAGCTCGCCTCCCAGAAATCGTAGGCTCCCTTGACGAATTTGGCTTCCTGCTCGTCACGGAGTTCTTCGAGCAAGTCCATCATCGCGGTCACGAGATCAGCGAAGGGACTGTCCTCCTCCAAGCGGAACGTCTCGAAGAAGTGTTCCCGTCCGAGTTGACCGTCGAGTTCCACTTCATCGAGGCGGTCGAGGAACGACGTGACGCTCTCGGGGTCGGTAATATCCCACTCGGGCTTCCGGAGTGCCGCTTCGAGATCGGCGGCGTCACTCTGCGTTGCGTCTTCGAGAGAGATCGAGAGTAGACGGGAGCGACCATCTCGGCGGTAGAGTCGAAGTTCGTCGCCGTTGGTCAGCACTCCGTAGTCGGCTTTTAGCTCGTCAACGTAGTGGAACAGTTGGTCTTCGTGAGGTGTGAGATTGCGTCCGGTCGTCTTGAACTCGTAGACAGCGGTGACGGATTCGTTGCTGTCGAGAGTGACGTAGTCGGGGCGGCGGTCGTCGGGGAGCGTCCACTCACTTCGGAGATCGTGACCGGCCCCTTCGTAGCCGAGAAGCGAGTAGAAATTCTCGTTGAGGAACGTGTTTTCCACGTCCTTTTCGCTCATATCCGCATCAAGGCGAGATGCGATTCCGTGGAGGGCGTCGAGAATCGCAGACGTGTCGGGCATATCAACGCCGAAACAGTCAGCCATGAAAAATTTTGGTATAGAGCGAATTGGTAAGAGGTTACGCCGGAGAAAAGGGTTCGACAGGACACAGGCGGTAGCTTTGAATATCCCCTATGAGGTCATCCACCAGCGAAGCGGCGTCAATCAGCGTACCAAGTCCGTGGTGCATTACCTGATCAGCTTCTGCTTCATCAGCAGTGGTCTGTTCTATAGTTTCCCGGTTCAAATGCCCAATATCTTGTTCGGACATGACAGTAAACTCAAATATATGTTCATCACGTATCTGAAAACGGACGCCGATGCCGACCTTGACAACTGTAATTATGAAATCACAATCAAAGTCCTTGTTCCCCCGGTAATCAGACACGATGAGATGTTGGAGTTCTTCGTACAAGTCGTCGCCTGCGGTATCTGTATCATATGAGTAGCCGATTGAGGGTGGAATCGGGACAACTCTCCATAATTCTAAGGAACCAGCGGAGGAGAACTCAGCTAAGGAGGTGAGGACATTATCACATTGTGCAAGTCGATGAAAATACTCCTCCTTGGAGCTGACTTCTTCGGCTCCGAAAGTAGTCCCATCAATAGTATCAATTTTATCGGGAGTTGCGGCTTCCTCTACTATCTGTACCTCATCGTCGGATAGCTCACGATCTATCGAATCTTGGAAATGAGATATCCCGGAGTTCTGCTTAAACTCCTCAATTAGAGTTTCCACACTAACTGTGGGTGTATTTTTATTGCTCCCGCTGTCTCTCTGTGACTGGGATTCAGTTGTGTCAGGCTGAAGGTTGTCCACAAGGGCCTCCAACTCTTTTTCGTATTCACCGCTGTATGATTCGACTATAGATATAATCGTCTTAGCCTGCTTGTCGGTGAAATCAGGGCCTGATTCGCCCAAAATTGCAGCTTTCAATTCACCTTCAGAAGCGCTATCCACCCCGGAATTCTCCGTCCAGTGTAAATCAACATCGTATAATTTCCAAGTTAGTTCGTTTGGTACATGATCTCCGGGTCGGTATCCGAGTTCATTGTAGATACGCACGGTAATATCAGGCGTTTGTAACGGAAGCGGGTGTGACAGCCCCTCAATTGGAGCGTGTACATAATACCCATCTTTACGATAGTTGTCAGAATACTGTTTTAAGATAGGCATAGCCGTTATACCGTTTCTTATCTACATTAATCCTTGGTTCGTCTACATTTCTGTGGGAAGTCATGCCATCTTCCGCAATACGATACAGTTTAATCCACCTCCATCCCTTCTGGCGATATCACCTCCAACAGCCTATTCGACACCCAACTGAACGACCTGACTCTCTCCGACATCCGTGACCGACGAGACGAGGCCATACAGAGAGCCTTCGACCAGGACGAGCCGACACTCGTGGAAGCCCTCCCCGCGATGGGCAAGAGCTACGGCGTCGTCAAGTGGGCCGAAACAACTGGCAAGCCGCTCACGATCTTCACCTCTCGTCACGAACTCTACGGCCAGTACGAGAAGTGGTGCGAGGAGCGCGAGCTGAGCCACCTGTCGCTTCCCGCGTTCCATCGAGAGTGTCCGACGATGGGAGGGGAGAACTCTATCGGGGGGGATGTGAGACGCCTGTACGAAGCCGGTATCTTCGGGAAAGAACTACACGAGAACTCGACGGCGTACTTCGGACAGCGACTTCCCTGCCAGCTCGACGGCCCGTGTCCGTACATGGAGAAACGGAACTTCGACCCTTCGGAGTACGACGTGCTGATCGGCCACTACCTTCAGGCACACAACTCGGATTACGTCGAGGAGCGGTACGTCGCCTTCGACGAGTTCCCCGGTGATGCGTACTTCTTCGAACCGACGCACAACGAAGCGACGAGAGCGATTACGAACTACCTCGATGCCGAATCCGATCTTCCCTTCGACAACTGGAAGCAATTGTTCCACTACCGACTTGCCCCGGAATATCAGGACGAGATCGAAGCGTGGACGGAGGAGATGGGCGGGTACTCCCATCGGGATAGCCGCCGTCATCTCCAACGGAGTCCCGACTACCACGCTCACGCGCCGCTGTTGACTCACGCCGCGTTGGAGTTCAAGTTCCTCGATAACGAGTGGGAGTACGCCGATCTCGGCTTGGGTCGAGTGGCCGCGAAAAGCCCCGAGGACGAGTGGACGATTCTCATTCCGCCACTCCTGTTCGATGCGGAGAGCGTCGTCGCCCTCGATGGGACACCGAACGTGACGAAATGGCGACTCGCACTTGGTGGGAGATGGATACGCCACGACAAGGTTCTCGACTCCAATCGGGAGAAGCAAGCGTACCTGCGGGACGTACTCGGGTTGACGATCATCCAAACCACAGCAGGGTCGAAGCCCTACCTGAGCGGGAGTAGCACTAACAGTCGGTCGGACGGTGCGCTTCTCGAAGGGATTCGACAGCGCGAGGGAGAACGTCCGGCAGTCATCACATCAAACGCCGCGCTCGAACAGTACGGTACAGACGGCGTGGATACCCTCATCGAGGAGTCGGAACACTTCGGGAATCTCAAAGGAAGCAACCAATTCGAGGAGACTCACCTCGGCGCGGTGATCGGGAGTCCACACCCCCCGGAAGACGAAGCGGTTCAGCGATGGGGCGCGTTCGAGGGCGAGTCAATCGAACGGGAAACAGACGACGATGGGTACGAGAAGCGGGGTGATTTCCTCGATTTCGGCCCACTCGGAAATTCGCTGTTTCGGAACGTCGTTCACGACGAGGTGCTTCAGGCGGTGATGCGCTTCGGTCGTACTCCTTCGGAGAGCGAAGGTGCGACCGTCTACGTCCACACGTCGCGCCTTCCCTATTGGGTCGCTCCCGACGGTCGAATCAGGGTGGCGACGTGGTCGGAGGGGATGAAAGAGGTCGTGGGTGTGATTCGGGCGTCCGAGAAGTGGCCCGATGGAGAGTGGACGAACAGGGAGATCGCGGCTGTCACTTCCGTCGGAACGAAGCAGGTGGGCGAGCTGTTGAAGGAGTTGGACGAGGAGGGATACGTCTCGCATTGGCGTGGCGGGCGAGGAAATGCATATCATTGGGAGAACGAGCGACTGGAGGAGTTCACCGCGTTCGGGCGAGTGGAAACAGCGGAGTAGGGCGTTTCCGAACTTTCACGTATAGATACTCTACGTCGAACTTCGGAAACCAACTGACTCGATGTGTTCCACCACTCGCGTCGAACCGCATCGAGGGGTTGCAGAAACTTCGAGCCGTCCTTCGTGTCGTACCGGAGATAGAGGAACTGGTAGTCTGGTACAGTTACTCAATCAAGTCCGCATCAGATCACCGTTGATGACTGGTGGCCCGTATTTAATAGTATGTAATCTGGTAGTTTATAGAATATACTATAATTCTTATACTATTTTTCGGGAGTCGGTTCGCTACGACTCGCACTCTGCGTATCTATCGCATCATCTTCGCGTATTCTATGGGAATAATTAGCGTATTCTCTACGGACTGTACCACTACCCTACAACTATAGTATATACTAATAGTAGTACACTCTACTTCCATACTACTGTTATAGTGTATAACCCCTGTAGTACCCAACCCTCGATGCAGTAAAACACAGCAAGTGATTCACTATAATAAACAGTAGATCAACTAAGCGACTCGATGTAGTGAGACAGCTTAGTAAACAGCAGTTACTAACTACTGTGTATATATACAGAGTATCACCACAGTAGCCGCGGTGATCGGAGCCAACACGACAGATGCCCCGGTGGGTTTGGTAGAGATACCGCTGAGACGCCCACAGTTGTCCCGTGGTCGGCTTTTTAAAAGTCTGAAGGGGATTGATCGTCTGAGGTGAAAAACCGCTCTCCGGCGAATCTGTGAGCTTCTGTGGGATTTGGCGGTTGTGGCGGTCATGGCAAACGACTCGGAGCGGGTAGATGATAGCCAAAACTACCAGATTCTATACTATAAATTAAATCTGATAAGTCAATCAGTTAGAACATTAAGGTGGCTTCGCAGAGCGATCTTTAGTAACCCGACGTGAGAATTTTCTCATTTGAGGTCAGAAAAATCGGGAAGTTAGGAAATGTAGCCGCCCAAAGTGTCGATCTCGACGCTACTGAGAGTCGGGAAATCTGCCCGTATGAATGGTAAGTTAAGTCGGAGGGTTATCCTTCCCCTCGATGTGGTCAAACGGTCGGTTGAACAGCGGGTCGCTACGCTCACCGTCAAGTTCACTTTTTATCGACTGCCTCGATGCGGATAAACGCACGAGTAAATCGTAGGGTTTCGCACATAGGTTCCCTATGTGAAACACCCAACGATTTCACGCATCGAGGTCAACGATAACTTCGAGCGTTTCGATGTCGGGGCCAATCCACTTCCATTCAGTCGCACCGTACTTCCCCGTCCCTTCGCTCTTGCTCACAAATCCCTGCTGATAGAATGAGTCAAAACACTCGTTGACGTAGGACTTGTCCGAACCTGTCGCTTCAACGACTGCACGAACAGTTCGACACCCATCACGGAGAGCTTCGATCATCCTCTCCCTTGCGTCCGTGAATGAGCGATAGGCAACCTCAATTTTTTCGTCTACCAAGGAAGCAGGACACACATCAGACCAGACGTACACGAGTGCCGAGGAGTCGTCTGAGTCGGGCTTACGAGCGTAGCGTCCCGCCGCCTGTGCGAGATTAGATGCCCGCACGGATTCGAGGAGTTCGGTAGCAATGTCGTCATCGGGGCCAAGAAAAGGACGATTCGGCTTCCGCTTCAGCTCGCCGTCTTCGGTCACCATCCACTCGGGCCACGCTTTCTTACCACCGAGGGCCAACATGTCGAGGATACTCTTGTCGCCGGGGTCGATACAACCAGCGAGCAATCCCACTATTTCGCGGGCGAAGTCGTTTCGGCTATTTTGCCCCCCGTAGTGCATCATCATCGGGTTCTCGATGCCCGCCGCTTTCATCTGTCGTCGAATGTCGTCCCTGATCTCATTAGCTGTGATACACGATCTGAAATCATCTCCGTGTTTCTCCTTCAGGGCGCGGATGAGGCCCTCGGCACGTTCTTCGCCAGCTCCCTTCCAGCCTCGTGTGTAGGTACGTGTAGCCTCTCCGAGTTGCACGACCCTCAGTCCTCGTTCATTTCGTCGCCAAACGCGCCGCTCGTCGGAAGATATCACCTCCACGCGCTGGAGGTCTTCCACGGTGTTGAGTCGCCAGCGATAGACGGAGGGGAATGCGTCCAGTCCGATAACACACCGTGCCTTCGAGAAGTCCGGACGGTGGTGAACGTGGCGGAGCTTAGCATTCCCGTTCAGCACGACTTGGACGCCGTCGTGTTCGCCCATCCAGCGCCGTGCAAATTCTCTCTCGCCATTTTCTCCTTCTCGACTGTGCGAAAACACTTCCTCAGCGTTCAGCATCGCCAAGCCGATCTCTGGAGCGAGACGGTGCGTTTCTTTGTATCCGAAGTACCAGTCCCGACTCACTTCGCCGTCAAGCAGTTCGCGTAGTTCCTGTTCCAGCTCTGGCTCATTACGCAAGACTGCCGTCTTGATATCGAACATCGCACGCTCTCCGTTTGAGCGATGGCGGAGGAGATTCGAGATCGAGTCGCGGATTTGTTCTCGTTCGCGGGATTTGAAGGTCAGTTTGTAATCAGGTCGTTCATCGACGATCACGTTCGCCCCCTCGATGAGTTCTTCCACATGAGCGAAGTTCGCTGTCGTGTGGACAACATCAACAGTCGGGTTCCCGTCTTCGTCTCGAAGTTTCTGCCACCATTGACTAATCGAGGAACAGACGCCACGCTTCGAACAAGGAATGTCGCACGTCTTCTCCAGTTGGTAGTGAGCGGTGGCAAATCCAACCTTCCGAACGTCGCACGTCCACTCGAACCACTCTGAAGGAGTAAGTCCGTGCGGGGCCGTGATGTCGTCGTCGTACTCACCAGCCGCGACGGGACAACAATCCTCCCGGCCCTTGAGGACATGGCAGTTCACTCCTTCCGTATTCTGACTCAGTTTAATCGCTTCATCCCGAGCCTTCGTCGTTTGGTGGATGTGAATGACCAATCCACCGCCGGTGATTTCAGGATACTTCGTCCACGGAGTCGTTGCGATCAGATGGGATTTCCCAAGCGAGGTGGGCGCGTCGATGACGATATTCACCGTGGCTTTGAGTGCGGAGAATAGGGTATCTTCGAGTCGGTCACGCGATTCGTCGGTCGTTACTTCGAGAGAGGTGTGCGTCAGTTCGTCGTAGCCGTCGCTGTTCGAGATTGAGTCCGTTGTCATAATCATCGGAAATTATCAGCTTTCCATGGTCGGTTTACCTCATCCTCGATGTAGTAAATCGGCCAAGAATAACGCGAATAGCCACAACTGATCGGATGAGATTCCGTAAGAAGCCCTCACCCTATTAGACGTTGTCCAGTAACATATAGATGCCGAAATTCGCAATACTGCGCTGGAATAACATCTATCTGAGATTCACTTTCACCCCGGTTACGCGACTCCTTTACGTGCGGCGAACGGATTACCGGCCATACCGTTCGTGATGGGACTAACCCGAAGACAGATCGCGTCTCTCTTCATAGCTATCCTTCTCCCGCTCGCCGGGTGCGGGTCAGCCACAACAGCCGATAGAACGCCACGACCCACACCAGAGCCGACACGGACGGCGTCACCAACTCCCTCTCCGACACCTGAACCACCCACTACGGACGGAAATCAGTCTCTCGAAGCCCTCGCAGAGTCCAAAGGCGTCGATGCGGTAGGACTCAACAATACCACCAAGGAGCGAGTCAGAAGCGTTGTCGCCAACTTCTCGGAAAACCTTCCCGAGAACGAGACGGAGCGGAGGGTGGCGTTACTCGATACTGCCGACTCCGTATGTCAAGCGAAGCGTCAGGAGTACGCTAACGAGATCAACCTCAGCGCGGTCGAAAACAACGCGACCGAGAGTAAGAAACTCGCTCGACGACTTCACTACTCGTCGCAGATCGTCAACGAGCGGTTCACCGACGACGTTCCCGTATCCGAGTTCGGGAAGGTCAGAGATGGAGTGAGCAAGGCGAGCAAATACGCGCCGGTATTGGGAAGTACGCAACGATTCATGGAGGCATCCTGTAACGCCTCGGAGGAGCGAACGAACGAATCCATCCGCGAGTTCCAAATCGCCGCGATGATGGTCGGCGTCGATCTCGTCCTCGCTTCCACGGGCGTTGCGTACAGTCCCGCGTTCAAGGGAACGAGGTTCGTGATGAACACCGGAAGCAAGGTCGGCCTCTATCGCCTTCGCTACGTCTGTGGGAACCGCTGTTGGGCGCTCGCGTGGAGCGAGACACATTGGGCACTTCGAGGGGGGATGGTCAAAGGAATCCACGAGACGGTGAGCCTGACCGCGAATACGAGTCTGGAGTTGACCGATGAGGACGTGATCTACCTTTCGGAGAAACAACGACTGAACGGGTCGCAGTCGAACGAGCTGGTCAGCCGCCTACGAGCTGAAGGTATGGAGATCGGAACCGACGTATTGGGACACATCGAGGGGTGTGTGGGAGAGGTCAACGCTTCTGACGCTGTAGAGAATCCAGAGGAGGCCGCTTCGGATGCTCAAGAGAAAGTGGAGGGTGTCGCTTCGGGGTTACTTGGAGAGGAGAGGAATGAATCTACAGAAGAGAAGACTATCTGTGGATGACTGCAGTTATAAGTTCACAATGCCCTATAAAATACATAAAATCTAAACTAAAGAGAAGATAAATTCAGATTGAGACCTAAGGTAGGCGATAATACTGGTTTCTTCTGGAACCTCCTGCTCAATACGGTCAATTTGATCGTCGATGGATTCCTGAAGGTCGCGTATTTCAGCTTCTATTTCTCTTGCTCTATGGTGTAACATAATAGCTAATCCAAGAATGTCCGTCTCACTGTTCTCTTGATCGTAGTATTCAATTGTGGTTGTATAAATCTCGTGCGAGTAGTTTCCAAGATTCTCCGTTTTCCCGACCTCTGGATGCAGAGTTTCGGTACGTAATCGACGAGTGATTTCATTAGTCGTTCGGATTTGATGATAGAGTGACTGTAGAGAGTAGTACACCGACGAATTAAGATCAGACTTGATTTGCTCTTGAATTGCCGTATTCCAAGCATCGGTAGAATATAGATCTATAATGTAATGATCGGCTTCGTCATGCAAACCTCGATTTTGTAGCTTTCTCACTAATCGTGACGTATTGTCAGCAATATCTCGATTGAGTTCCAACTCTTTTCGTATAGATTTGAGAACATCGAGGTTTCTCTGCTTGCGAGCGATCTGTTGCTTCCACCGATCAAGACCGAATGCCAAGAGGACACCAGTAAGCGTGGCAATCAGAGTGGCAAGAAACCCACCGAGGAGATTTAATATCATCATTCGATTTTCCAGTAGACATTACTCAATTATCCGCTTAATCCCTTCCGTCCAGTTACATCACTTTATTATTCGAGTCCAGATTTCAAGTAGAAGGTATAAAATTGTTAACTACTCCAAGAAAATGATAGAGAGTTCTAATGAGAGTCACTATTTTATAAATTCGATGTTGTTATCGTCAGATTCCAGTTTCTTGTGGTTTAGAACAAGCCAAAGATCATCGGGAGATATAGACTCATCTACTGGAATCTGCTTATCCTCTATCTGTATCTCGCTTGGATAGTCCTCAAGATGTGAGATGAGAGCTAATACGCACTTTTTCCACTCCTTTCGAAGGACATCAATAGACTCGTTGAGTGAACTCAGGTTGTGCATCTGAGGATATTCAGACTCTACTACAAGCTCACGAGTAGTATCTAACGTCTGTTCAAGTTTGATCGCACCGGAATAGAAACGAATCACCGTTTCAGCTTCTTTCGGGGTCAAGAGTGATATTTCCGACGAGTTCGACTTATACACCTCCGCTGAGATAGTGCTATGTGCCGGAATTTGTGTGGCATAATTTGAGGCCTTCTGAGTGGCTAACTCATCCATAGAACCAAGCTCTGCAACGAGAGATCGTCGCAAATTTTCAATCCGTTCGCGTTCCTGCTTTTTACGAGATCGTTCTCTTGCGAGATACGTCCCATATGAACCAAGAAGTGCGCCCAGAATAGCACCACCAAGTGTTGAGAGGGCGCTTATCTCAATCATCGTCTACTGTTTTCCTTCTGTCTGGTATAGTAAGTATGTGATGTGCCGAGATTCAGCTAAAAAGCTCCTCAACGTCCACATCCAACACGTCTTCGTCCCGTTCACCCTTCCGGTACTCTTCTAATTTCCGTTCGTTCTCGATGATGGTACGCTCTACGTCAAGCGCAAGTGCGTCGATCTCGTCGTGGAGGTCTTCGTCGTCAGCCATTCTGATTCGACTCATCGAGGTTGGATATTACGTGTAGCGTTTCGCCTTCGGGAGTCACGGCAGGGAGACGTTTGTATCAAAAGTAGAGGATACCAAGCCCGATGCATGGCGACACGAGAGGGTAGCCGCTATATGCCGAATCTGCGTGATACGCAGAGGTTTTCTGAAGAGTCTTGTGTCGGTCAATCCGATAACTTTATAGCAGTTCCTGTGCTTTATGCAAGTGTCGCAGACCGAGCGTACACCTGAAGTGCCGAAATCGGGCGTTGTAGGTCACAACGCGAGCGTTTCGCGCTCGCGACCTTCCAAGCTCATGGCCCGGGTTCAAATCCCGGCCGGCGCATCCGCAGACCGGCGTCTTCTGGTGGTTTTCCGGCTTCTGAAGCAAGAACGGAGAACCATGTCACAGGCTCATACGCCGGGTGCCGAAAACGCACCTCTACGCAGTACAGCGATTCCGAGAAGTGTCAGGCTCAAAACGTATATAAGAGTTGCAGGCGGCCTAGCTAGACTTCTAGCGTGGAGGTGTCGCTAAATGACCGAACACATCGAAGATATCGTCGTCATACCCGAAAAATCTCAGAACTACCTGAACGAGCGCCAGCTACTGGATTACCGCAGCCACCGCGAACAGCTGATCAGGTGGACTCTCACTCTCGGCAAGGACCCGGAGAAAGCAGAGGGCTACGCGCATGAAACAGCGAGAGCGCGAAGCTACCGCCTCGATAGATTCTACCGCTGGGTCTGGCAGAACCAGACGGACGGCTACACGCTCGAAATAACGACGGACCACGCCGATGAATACCTGAAATATCTGGCCTACCAAGAACACTCGAAGACGTTCAAGGCCAGCTGCCAGAAAGCGATCAAGATGCTGTTCAAATGGCAGAACTTCCAGCAAGGCAAAAACATCGACTGGGAGCCTGTCATCAACTTCAACCAGTACAACGGAACCAGCCAACCACGCGACTTCCTCACCCGAGAAGAACGAAGAAAACTCCGAGAAGCCAGCCTCGAACACGGATCCGTACCCCACTACAACTCAGTTACCCCCGAAGAACGAGACAAGTGGAAGGCCCACCTCGCACAACGCTTTGGCAAACCCAAGGAAGAAATCGGGATGGACGACTGGGAACGCGCCAACAGCTGGAAAGAACCCTCGATCATCTGGACCGCGATGGACGCCGGCCTCCGACCAATCGAAGTCGGACGAGCCAGAGTCTCTTGGGTCGACCTCGAAAACGGCCTACTCCGTATACCACGAGAAGACTCCTCCAAGAACACGGAGAACTGGACCGTCAGCCTCCTCGAACGAACCACCAACATCCTCGAAAAATGGATTGAGGAAAGAGAACAGTACCCTAAATACGACGACACAGACAAACTCTGGCTCACCCGCAACGACAACCCATACGGCACCCAGTCACTCAACTACCTCCTCGAAAGAATCTGCAAAACCGCCGAACTCCCCAAAGAAGACCGAGACCTAACCTGGTACTCAATACGGCACTCAGTCGGCACCTACATGGCCCGAGAAGAAGGCCTCGCCGCCGCACAAGCACAACTCCGCCACAAATCAGAACAAACCACCATGAAATACGACCAAGCACCCCTCGAAGACCGGAAAGAAGCCCTCGAACGAATGGGCTGAATGTTTGGGATCCGCAGCCCTGAGATCGCGCCAGTCAAGAATACACTACGGTAGTTAGTCGTTCGACTTTCAGAGCTGATTCAAGCCTGATTTTCTGAACCAGCGCCGGACGTTATAGGCTGATTCAAAGCTGGATTCAGGAGAGAAGAGATATCTTCTGGGCGGATTCTGAGCTGAATTATCGGCTGGCAGCGGCACTCTTTTCTAATTTATTCTCGTTCTGTATTATGTGACGGATTGGAACGAGGACGCGGTCAAATCCCACTTGAGGGAAGCAGTTCAGGATTTCATACAGAGAGTGAGATCAGAACATGAAGAAATTCCTACTAAAGTCATAAGGAGGGTAGATGAATCAGGTCACCCACATAGAGAAACGGTAGCTTCTCCGTCTCGTGTTTTGACGGAGTATAGAATTGGTGCAGAGAAGGAAACTCCCATACTCAGGGATGCGGGCGAATGGCTCTATGACTCAGGTAATGGTTTTGAAATCACCCTATCGGATGATGACGGTGATGAGATAGCGAATCCAGATAAGGATCAAGTTGTCCTGTGGTATACAAACGAGATCTTGATGCTTGCCTGCCAAGTGATGGACTATGTAGGAGGCTTCAGCTACTCAGAGAGAGCCTTTGAGGCTGCCTTTGAGGATTATTTTAAACCAAAATATGAGGAACTGAATCAGTATGAGATTATTGTTCCGCTGCTCAATTTTGATGGGCCTGATCGCCGTGTAGAACTAAACTCAGATATTGATGTGGAAACAGGAGATGACCATCAAGGAGAGATAAGCCATATTGAGATTTCCCCACTGACATCTAACGAACTCAGTGGCATCTACACCTTTGAGACAAAAATGCTCTCACTCGGATCGACCGGATTGAATCGTGTCTCCTTCTGGTCTCATAAACTCAAATTCGAGGTTGAAACTGACACAGGAGGACATGGGGGTCTTGAAAACAAGGCGATTGACCGTGTATTGACCGCTCTACGATTTTTCAAAGAAGACACAGAGGCAGTGGGGCGAAACAAACACTATCGGCGGGAGCCTAATTGGCTAGACTTTCGAGAAAACATTGCTAACGTCAAAAGCTCAAGTGGGCCGATCTATTCCTCTAACCTAACAGGTGGTAGCTATCAGCTTGAAGATTCAGAAGTGGAGGAGTTCAAGCAATTCTGGAATACCTACAGTCAGAGATTGGTTCCAGCTGGCGACTCGAATATATCCACGGCAATAAGGCGGTTTAATCAAACTTTCAGTAAGGAGACAGAGGAAGATCAGTTAATTGATTGTGTGATAGGATTTGAAGCCACATTACTCAAAGAAGTAACTCATGGTGAGTCGTATCGGTTTAGGCTTCCTCTCAGAGCAGCTCTGTTCCTTGACGAGGGATCTGACTACAGCAGAGAATACATTTATCGATTTTTCAGGGCGATCTATGATGCCCGAAGTAGCGTCGTCCATACTGGTGGCGAATTAGGGGCGCAAGAGATATGTGGTGAGGAAGTCCGACCAAGAGAATTCGTCAACCGCACACGCAGTTTCCTTAGACAGACCATCATTCAGTACCTCGATAATGAGGCCGAGGGGAAAAACGTAGATCAAACGAATCAGGAGATTGATGAGGCGATGAGAACCGCATCATTCTCACCAGAGCAACTAACGGAGAATTAGTCAAGAAAGCAGCTTAAAGTTAATTTTGAGCCTCTTGAGTTGATTTTGCCGACATTTCGACTGTTTCGGCATCTTCGAAGGTAGAGAATAAGAGTCAGTCAGGGAGTTCGGCGATTTCGGCATATCGGAATATACCTACTTAGTGTTGTTACAACTGTTATCCAATTTTCTGGAGACTGATTGATGAAGCTTGAGTGCACTAAATGTCTTAAGAATCAACCACTATTCACGTAGGTATGAGCGATTCAGAGGAAAGAGAAGTAGAACACGCTGTTGGCGATATAATTGGTTCTGTTGAAGTCATCAACCTTGCCAGTGATATAGAGCAGTTTGAGGATTGGCTACAAGATGAGCACGGGATTCCCTTTTCAGATGAATTGCTTGAAGGATACGAGTTTTTCATGGAGACAGCGATCAGGACATTCATGCACGAAATCATCTACAGCACGTTTCCTTTGATCTCTGAGGATTTCGTGTTTTTCAGAGCGCGGTTTGAGGGAGTAAAGCTCGCTGAAATCCCAAATACAAGCGAGAAAACTGCCTTCATCAAGAACGTCAACGACTACCGACGTGACCTCAGGAAAGCCGGTACTTGGGACGAGACCCAAACTGTCCTATACGAGTTCTCAAAAGAAGTTCTGCATCCATTTGAAGAACTGCTTCAGAATCACACTTTTCCTGATCCTGATTTAGATTTGAATCGGGACGAACTCCTTCGCCACCTTGCTATCTTCAGCACCTTTGTTCATCTCAACGATCTTGACGATGGCTACCCTAACGGGTACTATCTCACAGTTCTTGAGTCGGACCTTCGGGAAGAGCGTATGGATGCTGCCTTGGAAGGCTACATCTATACCCTGCAGTTCGTTTGGGCACAGCTCGTGAAGGGCGATGTGTACGATGATACATCTCTTAGCGAGCTACACAATTCAGAGGAGTGGTTCCACTCAATCGACATTTTCGAGGGTGTTCCGGACGATAGATCTGACTTAGACCGGTTCTTTGGAGATATTAAGAGGGAAATCATACAGCCAGTTGAGGAGAATAAAGGCATCAAAGTTCTTGATGACGTGCTATTCCTGAAGGAGGATACTCCAAAAGACATCCTCGGCGAGTTAACTAAGCGAGAGGAAACTGTCGACTTGAACACTCAAGAGAAATTCGATTATCAGCTACTTTGGTATCAGGTCGAGTTTCTACAGGCTTCGAATATCTTTAACGGAGTCTCCGCTTTCCTCTCCTTGCTAAGCGGCACGGTGAATTTGAAACAGAGATTTGCAGCCGGAGAAGAGGCTTATGTCTGCAAATTCACTCATCCGGTGGAACCGGGAAACGACTACACCTATGGGGTGTTAGTCGAGGCTGCCGGTAGTACAGGTTTAGCGGATTATTCTGGCTGGGTCATGTTCTACGATTGTTGTGGCGATTACTCAGGGTTTGCTGGCTCGGAGCACATGCAGGCAGAGAGAATTATTGAAGAGCATCTTGAGAGAGGCCAAATTAAGCTTCGGGAGATGGAGCTTGAGAAAGATGAATTCCAAGAGTTAGTCTCTGATAAGGCGATAGGGGAGAGAGGAGCTAATCTATCCGAGGAGCTAGATCTGGAATCAGAGCGGAACCGTCTACAGACCAAGTCGAGAAGAGCTAGAGGCCTCCTAGTCGAATTGGTTTCTCATTACTATCTGAGTCGTCAGGGATACGATTCCGATAAACTGGACTGGAATATTTCTCTTGATTCCGGTGAGTTGGACATACTAGTTGAGGGTACCGAAGAGATTCGTTTTATCGAATGCAAGTACGATCCATCGAATCAGGACTGGCAGCAGGAATTCGATAAACTGAGAGACAAAATGGGCGATACCGATACGGAAAAGAAAAAACAGGGCGAGTTCTGGTTTTGGAATTCTCCACCGCCGGAAACCGTCTCTCGATTAGAAGACAATAGTTTCGAATACAAGGTAGTCTCTGAGATAGTTAAGGACGCATCTGAGTTCCACGAGAAGGATATAGAGCATCTTCAGTTCGTCATGGAAAAGATTGATCGAAGCGACTCCGAAATCCCAGATGACGAGATTGATCTGTGGGAGCAGTAGTATGTATGGAACAAACGCGGTTCAACGGTTAGAAGAGAAGCTTGATTACGAGACGTGGATACTCTCTTTTCTATCGGACGAGATAGACCCCTTCCCGTCCGGAGATGCACGGGCAGAGCTCAATGAGGATGGGTCGAAGCATATCGCTGTTGCAACGAAGACCAGTATCTCTCAGGCCAGAGTCAACAAAATTGTTCAACGAATGTATCCCTTGGTTTTCACTGCGAGCTACAAGGCTCTGGATATGCAGATGGAGTGGATTCTTGAGGAGCACGATAGTCAGGGAATCATCAACGGTGTGCCCTGGAGATTTTCAGACAAAATCGATGAACTGGAAGACTTAGAAAAGAACAACGATCTTCGACTCCCCTCGATCTACAACCAAGAGAAGTCGCTGTACGACCGCTTATTCGCATTATTCCGGGATTTGAACGATCACAGAAACACTATCATCCATGGGGAAGACTTCGAGGTGTCGGATGATGAGTTGGAGATCACGGATAGAAGTGGCACCACAGTTCAGTTCGATACTGAGGAACTGTTCGCGTTCGCCAAGGTGGCTTCGATAACAGCTGACTCTCTCAAGTCAGGGACACTCGATCCACATATAATGAGGGAGTTACAGGCGTTTCTGGATTATCTGGTCTTCGCGCATGGGGAGCCAACTTACGGATATACGCCGCCTTGGAGTCCGACGCTGGAGAAAGAGGTAGAGGCAGAGAGGGAAGATCCCGATACGTTCGAAGTTGATATAGAGGAAATTTGGGAGGCCTTCAAAGCGTTCCCTGATGCGGATGGATTCTATCTAAACGTAGTCGGGAAAAGGGGTGAGAAAGATTCTGTGGAGTGGAGAATCCCGAGCGATGAACTTCCGGAACAAGGAGAGATTGGATTATCTACAAATGGTGGGACTTGATCCGACTGGAGAATAAAATGATAGAACTGAGATAATTATATAAAAATTCTAGACCAAGCTTCAATTGAAACCCCAAACGAAGAGAGGAGACTAGGAAAGCACGACTAAGAGCGGATATCTACCGCTAATATTGAGGCGGGTCCTGCCATTTTACCCAGGGTTCAGTGGCTACCCATTCGAACCCTTGTGTTCGGGATCAACCGAAGTCGTGTGTATCCCGGTTCTCCTTCTCACTGCAAACGTGAAAACTACTCTATGTCTACAACCCAATACGTCGACGTCAACCGAACCCTCCAAAATCTCAAAGACCAGCTAGATCCTGAGAACGTGGAGGCGATCAACGAGTTCGTGGATCACTGCGCCGCGGAAGGAATCAGCGAGGTTCAGCAGGACCGGCTCGTATGGTCTTGGAAGACCTTGCTTCAGAAGTTCGCCCCCGAAGGCTTTCGGATGAAGGGTGCATCTAGGAGCGAGCTCAAGTCCTTGATGGCCGGAGTCAACAGAAGCGACTACGCTGACTCCACCAAAGTCAAGTTCAAGACAGCGGTCAAGAAGTTCTACAGAATCCAGAACGGCGGCCACGAACAGCCGGAGAAAACACGGTTCTTCAAAGTCGGTAAAGAGAGTTCTTCAGTAGAGCGCGAAGACCTGTTTACTGAGGATGAACTGAAGAGGTTGTTCCGCAGCTTCTCGAACGTCCGCGACCGGGCCTTCACCAAAGTACTGTACGAGTCAGCGGCACGGCCGGGAGAGCTTCTTTCTCGGAACATAGCTGACTTCACGAGCAACGGCAAGGGCGACTTCATCTATCTGCAAGGGCTCAAGGGAACTCCCGACCGGACCAACCAGCTGATCCGATCAGGGAGAACAGTCCGGGAATGGCTGGAGCAGCATCCGCTCGGGGGAGAACTCGGCAGTATCGACGACCGGAGTGCGCCTCTCTGGGTGAAGACCGAGCAACAGGAATGTGAGAAGTGTGGAGAGATCCCGCAGAAACACGACGCTGGCCACGATTATGAGGCCGATCTGCGGGATCGGATGAACTACAGCAGCTACTACCGCCGCTTCAAAGCTGCCTGCGAGAAGGCCGATATCCCCGACAACAAGACCAAACCCTACAACCTCCGGCACACACGACTCACCGAAGTAGCGACCTTCATGGGCTACGAACAGTTGAACAAGTTCGCCGGCTGGGTCCCCGGATCAGACCGCGCCAAGGTCTACGTCCACCTCAACAACGACGACGTCAACCGCGCCATCAGAGAAGAATACGGCCTCGAAAACAGCGAGGACGAAGAGAAGCAAATAGAGTGCCCATTCTGCAGCGTATCGAATCAACCAGGGCATAGTGAATGCCGGAACTGCGGTCGGCCGCTAAGTCTCAAACAGGAACAGAATCGGAAAGAGAAGCAGAGGGTCTTGGAGAGGTTACAGGAGTTGGAGGGAGATGGCGTGTTGGAGAGGTTGGAGAATGTTGCGGAGTCACATTGAGCTCTTAGCGGATTCTCTCCCTCACCTATTTAAATTTTGGTCACTCACAGTGACTTGTGTCTCTATGAGTGACGAAAATGAGTGGGGTGTCGTTCTCACGATGCCGTTGCCGGACGAGCAAGTATTCCGGTATCGGGCAACGGGCGACATCCTTGAACTCCTTTACCGAAACCCACATCGAGAGTTCGCAGTAACAGAGCTCCGAGAGATCACAGGCCACGGCGGCAAGTCGGTCGACAACGCGATAAAAACGCTGGCTGATCTCGACCTCATCGAGAGAAAAACGGACGGCAGAAAATCCCTCATTCGGATCAACCACTCGCGTATCAAGAAACCGGACGATGAATACCTCGAGATACCACAGCCCGAGTTTAGAGAACCGGTACGAGAGTTCGTACAGGACGCCAGAGATCGGCAGGGAGAGAACGTAGTCGGCATCATCCTGTTCGGAAGCGTTGCACGTGGTAACGCAGACAGGGCCAGCGATATCGACATCCAGATCATAGTAGCGGACGATCTTACAGCGGCTCGACGCGACCTCCAAGACGCTCGGCAGAGTATCGAGGAAAAGAAATTCGACGGCGAACGATACGAATTGCAGGTCCTCGTCGAATCGATAAAAGGCGCCAAGAGCTACGGGGAAAAGCTCCAGGAGATCTTCTCGGAGGGTATCGTACTGTATTCGACGGACGAACTCGACAACGTGAGGGAGGCGGTCTTCGATGGAAGATAGCGATATCGCGGACATACTCGACGACGTGCAGACCCTCTTCGAAAGATCCGGAGAGAATTTTGAGGAGGCACTTGACGTAGATGATGCCACGCTTCTACAGCTGCGGAAAGCCTGTAGACTGATCGACGCAGCACAGTTCCTCCGAGAAGCGGACGGCTACTACACCGTGATCGTCGAGGCTTCCTTCGCTGCGATAGAGCGAACGATCCAGTTCTACCTGCTCGACAACGGCCTGCTCCACGAGGACGAGTACATCGATCACGAGAACGTCTACAGCCGAGGCGTGAATGCGGGCCTCTACGACAAGGAATTCGCCGGGAAGCTCACGAACCTCTGGCGAAACAACCGTTCAGACACGTATTACCGCGAAGGCATAGCCACTGAGGCCCGTGCCCAGAAGATGCTCGAACTGGCCGAAGAGATCCACCGCCATGTTCTCCAGCTTGCCGGAGAGAGGCACGAATGCGTCTGTATACTCTAATAACTCGGGGAACGCAGAAATACACCTCCCCATTATCGAATTGAGCTTTAGGCTCATACGCCGCGTGTTTAAGTGATCGGCGTAGTTAGACTACACCACAGAAGTGGGAAGCCACCATGGCAAATTACCGGGCGGAGACGCCTTGAGCGTGGATCAGTGATTTCGCGCAGGTCCCCGAATCGCCGAGTTCAGTCGGAACATACCTCAGATATACTAGCTATCTGGGGTATGCCTTCCAAGCTCATGGCCCGGGTTCAAATCCCGGCCGGCGCAGTTCTCCCGAGAACCGCGAGCGAGGAGCGTCGGCGACGAGCGAGCCGGTCGAGGGGAACTGCGTGACCCGGTGATTTGAACCACGCGAGACGAACGGAGTGAGTCTCGCCATCGGGTTCAAATCCCGGCCGGCGCATGTTCCGAACGAAGCGAGGAAAATCGCCCAGAGGGATTTGAATCAGGGAGTGAAGCGAGCGCACGCGAGCGGAACGACCGTGGTTCAAATCCCGGCCGGTGCATCCGGGGACCGACGCCTCCTGACGGTTTTTCCGGCTTCTGAAGTGAGAAACGAGAACCGCGTCACAGACTCATGCGCCGGGTGTCGGGAAGCGACCCCACCGCAATACGGCGATTCAGAGCCGACCGATTCGAACCATCGGACGGCGATCACTCCGCCTCTGTCCAGATACGGTCTCCGTAGCCACGAGTCGCCGACTGGGCGTCCGACGCCACGGTTGTGTGGGAGCGTTATTCGAGTGATTTCGCGCGGTTTTGGAACTCGCCGCCGCACTCACAGGAGAGCGGGTGTGTCTTCGACTCGACGATGGAGCCACACTCCAGACACTCGTAGGTGGAGACGCTCGACGGACTGCTTTCGTGTTCGACGTCTTCTCCGTGGGGCATGTTCGAGACTCGCACCTCCAACCTTAAATATTAATTGTGAAAGGAGAGATAGTGGCATAAAGGAACATACTTATCGCCAGCACGACGACGCATCGGGGGGATGAGCGGCCGTCCACGCTCGGGGGCGGGGTTCGAACCGCCCGATCACAGCGAGAGCACGCCGTACGCCGCACTCAGGAGCAACATGATCGAGAGGAGGATAGCGAACCACGTTCGCCCGTCGCCCGGAATGTCGGGCGTCTCTGACGGATAGTACGGCTGGAGCGGGTTCGTCGGTTCGGGATCGCGTTCGGTCATGGGCCGGGTTGGTGGACGCCCTCGATCCCTACGTAGCGAACGCAGGCGTGTGAACGTGTCGGTGGGTCACGGGAGTGACGAAACGTTAAGCACGGGTCGTCGGCTATTGCCGCTCGATGGAGACCAGTCACCGCGTCGTCGCCGGAGACTCCCGCTCGCTCTCGCAGGTCGACGACGACTCCGTCGAACTAGTCGTCACGTCCCCGCCGTACCCGATGGTCGAGATGTGGGACGAACTGTTCTCGGATCTCGCTCCGGCGGTGGCCGAACACCTCGCGAACGGCGACGGCCAGGCCGCGTTCGCCCGAATGCACGAGGAACTCGAGGCGGTCTGGGAGGAAGTGAGCCGGGTGCTCGTCGACGGCGGGATCGCGTGCATCAACGTCGGCGACGCGACGCGGACGGTGGACGGGAGCTTTCGCGTCTTTCAGAACCACTCCCGGATCGTCGACGCCTTCGAAGCGCTCGGGTTCGAGCCGCTACCCGAGCTGCTGTGGCGAAAGCCGAGCAACTCGGGCGCCAAGTTCATGGGATCGGGGATGCTCCCCCCGAACGCGTACGTGACGCTCGAACACGAGTACATCCTCGTGTTCCGCAACGGGACGGAGAGCCGTCGCTTCGAACCGGGGGCGGAACGCCGGTACCGTTCGGCGTACTTCTGGGAGGAGCGAAACAGGTGGTTCTCCGACGTGTGGACGGATGTCAACGGGGAGTTCCAGTCGCTCGGACGGGGTGAACTGCGGGAGCGTTCCGCGGCCTACCCGTTCGAGATTCCCTACCGTCTCGTCAACATGTACTCCGTCTACGGCGACACCGTACTCGACCCGTTCTGGGGGACGGGTACGACCACCGTTGCGGCGATGGTCGCCGGGCGGAACTCCCTCGGATACGAGCTGGACGACGACTTCGCCCGGCTGTTCGAGAAACGGGTCGCGGACGTCCCCGAATTCTCCCGGACCGTCGTCGAACGGCGGTTGGCCGACCACGAGGCGTTCGTCGAGCGACGCCTCGCGGAGGGATACGAGTTCGAATATCGGGCGGACAACTACGACTTCCCCGTCACGACGAAACAGGAGAAACCGATTCGACTCTACGCCGTCGCGGACGTCCGGGAGACGAACCACGGTTACGAAGCCGTACACGAGCCCGTCGACGGGGGAGACGGTCACGAGGATGGACGAGCCAGCAGGTGAGGCTCCGACCCGATCCGTTCGAGAGCCGTCAAAAAGGTTTATACGGTCCCTCGGAAAGTCCCAACCGAACGATCACGTCCGTTCACGCTGTCTCGATTGCCACTCGTCTCGACATCCGGGCCAGCGTGGCCGTCTCCCCCCATTCGACTTAGTCATGGAGTTCCCATACAATCCCCTCCCGACGTCGAGAGAAGCGCGCAGCCACCAACTACCTCTCACCCACAATGAGCACTGACGACGAAACGAGTCCACTCGACGCTGTACGAGCGACGCTGGAGGCCGAGATTCCGGACGCGCTGAACATTTCACGCGTCGCCTACGAGGGACCGCAACTCGTCGTCTACACCGAGACTCCCCGGAAGTTCGCCGAGCAGGACGGGCTGATACGAGACCTGGCGAGGACCGTCCGAAAGCGTATCACCGTCCGTCCAGCGGCGGGCGCACAGGCGAGCCCGGCCGACGCCAAACCTCGGATTCTGGATCTCATCCCGGAAGCGGCCGGCATCACGAATCTGCAGTTCTATCCGGCGACCGGAGAGGTGCTGATAGAGGCGGAGAAACCCGGGCTCGTCATCGGTCGGCGCGCGAGCACCCTCAGAGAGATCACGGGTGACGTCGGGTGGACGCCCGAAGTGCTTCGGACGCCGCCGATGGAGTCGTCGACCGTCGACAACGTCCGCAACTTCCTGATGCAGGAGCGCGACGAGCGACGGGCGTTCCTCGAACGGGTCGGTGAACAGATCCACCGCGAGCCGGTACACGACACGGAGTGGGTGCGCGTGACGACGCTCGGCTGCTGTCGCGAGGTCGGTCGCGCGAGCTTCATCCTCAGCACGCCCGAAACGCGGGTGCTCGTCGACTGTGGCGACAAGCCGGGGGCGGAAGGCGAGGTGCCGTACCTGCAGGTTCCCGAGGCCAACCCCATCCCCGATATCGACGCGGTCGTTCTGACCCACGCACACCTCGATCACAGCGCCCTGCTCCCGCTCCTGTTCAAATACGGGTACGACGGTCCCATCTACACGACGCAGGCGACCCGCGATCTGATGGGGCTGCTCCAGCTCGATTACCTCGACGTCGCGGCGAAGGAGGGACGCACGCCGCCGTACGAGAGCGCGATGGTTCGCGAGGAACTCAAACACACGATCACGGTCGACTACGGTGACGTCACCGACATCGCACCGGACGTGAAGCTCACGTTCCACAACGCGGGACACATCCTCGGGAGCGCCGTTTCACATTTCCACGTGGGCGACGGCTTCCACAACGTCGTCTTCTCCGGCGACGTCCACCACACGGACACCCGCCTGTTCAACGGCGCGTCCAACGATTTCCCGCGGGTCGAGACGCTCGTCATGGAGTCGACGTACGGCCGGCGCGACGACTATCAGACCGATCAGGAGGACAGCGAGCGCAAGCTGGTCGAGGTGATCAAGGACACGTACGACCGGAGCGGCAAAGTCGTGATCCCGGCGTTCGCCGTCGGCCGGTCACAGGAACTCATGCTCGTCCTCGAGGAGGCGATGCGCGAGGGGCGCCTCCCGACGATGCCGATCTACCTCGACGGGATGATCCGCGAGGCGACGGCGATCCACACCGCGTATCCCGAGTTCCTTCGCGACGGTCTCCGCCAGCGAATCCTCCACGAGGACGAGAACCCGTTTCTCGCCGAGCAGTTCCAGCAGGTCGACGGCGGACAGGAGATGCGCGAGGACGTCGCCGGCGGCGACCCCTGTATCGTCCTCTCGACCTCGGGCATGGTGACCGGCGGTCCCATCATGTCGTGGCTCGAACTACTGGGGGACGAGCCGGCGAACACCCTCGTCTTCGTCGGCTACCAGGCAGAGGGGACGCTCGGTCGACGGATTCAGAGTGGCCGCCGAGAGATCCCGTTCAGTGATCGCGGGGGTCGGAGCGAGCAGTTGACGCTCCGCTTCGATGTGGAGTCCGTCAGCGGCTTCTCCGGGCACGCCGACCGGGGCGGACTCGAGAACTTCGTCCGGACGATGAACCCGCGCCCGGAGGAGATCCTCTGTGTACACGGGGACGAGGCGTCGACGGATCAACTGTCGTCGGGGCTTTACCAGGAGTTCGATATCCGGACGCACGCGCCGAAGAACCTCGAAACGTTCCGGTTCGACTGACCGGTCTCGCCACGTTCCGGGTTCGTTCGCGCGTCCGAAACGAGGATATCGAGCCCCCGGAGACGTTCCCCGAGAGTAGCGACGTCCAATCAGAGATACACCACGAGCGGGGACAGTATCACACGATTCCCGAAGAGCCGACGCTCGAAGTGGAACTGGAGCGACTCACGGACTCGGAGACCGGGGAGCAGCGAGACGAACTCTCCTGGACGGAGTGATCCCGTCGTGGGGGAGGGGCGGGACCGGTGCCGATCAATCGTCCGCTGCGGAGGCCCCACCGACGGTCCCACCTTCGGTAGCTCCGCCGATGGTGTCGCCCCGGGGGAAGTTGTCGATGGTGTCCGCACGGAACGCCGACTCGTCGAACTCGTACTCCCCGTCGAGGAACTCGAGGAGCGTCTGCGTGTCCCGCATGGCGTTCTTGAGACACGTCGAGGCGCCCGGCGACGGCGTGACGTTGAAGATGATGTCGTCGCCGACGATCTTCGCCTCGCCCATGTCGAGCGACTTCTTCGACGTGTCGACGATCTGGGGGCGGACGCCACCGTACCCTTTCGCGCGTTCGATGTCGTCGCGGTCGACGCTCGGGACGACCTTCTGGACGTGCGGGAGGAACTGTCGTGGCCCGACCGCCGGGAGGTCGTAGACGAGGTTTCGGAGGACGTACGGGAGGAGGACGCGGTCCGAGAGGATGTTCGCGTAGCTGAGAAACGCCGCCCCGTTCAGGCCGAACACGTCGAGGAAGTCCGTCACCGTCGAGACACGGCCACGTTCGAGCGCCGGAACGAGCTTCGCGGTCGGGCCGAACCGCGTGATACTCGGATCGTGTACGTCCGCGTCCCCGTGGACGGCGGCGAAGGGGAGTTTCTTCATCTGCAGCGTGTACACCTTCCCGTTCAGGAGGTCGTCGGCGAGGAAGAAACTCCCGGCGACGGGGAGCAACACCTTGTTCCGCCCGTAGCCGAGGTCCTTCGCGATCTGGAGGCTGTGGGAGCCGGCGGCGACGACGGTCGCGTCGCAGTCGAAGCGACCGTCGGTCGTCTCGATGGTGTATCCGTCGAGCGTCGGGGTGATGTCGGTGACCTCCGTCCCGGTGTAGACGTCCACGTGCGCTTCGGCGGCCGCGCGTTCGACGAACGACTTCGTCGTCTCGCCGTAATCGACGACGTAGCCGTCCGGCGTCTGGAGCGCGAGCAGCTCCACCTCGGAGTCCCGCCCCTCGACGACCTTGGGTTCGATCTCCGCGATCTCCTCGCGGTCGATTGGGCGGAGTTTCGGGAAGAGGTCGCCGAACCCGTCCTCGTGGTAGCGGCGTTCGAGCTTCGAAACCTCGTCGTCACCGACCGCGAGCACCATCTTGCTCCGCTTGGCGTGCATCTCGCGGTCGGGGTCGTGATGCTCCAGATACCCCGCGAGCAGCTCCGCCCCCTCCTTTACCTCCGTCGCCTTCTCGAGCGTGTAGTTGGTCTCGATGTCGCCGAAATGCAGCGTCTGCGAGTTGTTCGTGTGGTGAGAGTTCACGGCCGCGATCTCCGATTCCTTCTCGATCAGCGCGATAGAGTCGATATCGGTGAATTTCGCGGTCGTGTACAGGAGTGACGCACCACTGATACCGCCGCCGACGATGACCAGGTCGTATTGTCCCGACATTGTTGGGCCGTGGTAGTCGTTTCCACGAACTCCAGACTGATAACTCATTATTTTCCTCGCTCCTGTATCGACAATTAACGAACGGTCCCATCGACAGTGGGACGCGAGTCGTCCGCCGGTCCAGGGGGCCGGACTCGCGCCGACCGGGGCGAGACGCTTCGGACCGCCGGACCCACGCCGACTTTCGGCGTCTTTTTGACGATTCCGGGGCGAACGGGCGTATGCCTGCGTCAGCGCCCGATCCGGGGACTGCCGATCCGCTCGCACTACGAGGCGTCGTTCCGCCGACAGTCACGGCCTTCGACGCGGACGGGACCGTCGATCACGAGGCGACCGCCGCCCACGCGCAGTTCGTCGTCGAAGGCGGGGCGAGCGCGGTCTTTCCGTTGGGGACGAACGGCGAGTTCGCGCTGTTGACCGGGGACGAGCGCCGGGCAGTCGTCGAGACGGTCGCCGGCGCCGTCGGGGTGCCGGTCATCGCGGGGGTTGGCACCGCAAGCACGCGCGAGACGGTCGCCAACGCCAGACACGCCGAAGCGACCGGCGTCGACGGCGTCGTCGTCGTCACGCCGTACTACTACCCACTGGACGGTGACGCCGCGGTCGGCCACTACCGGGCGGTCGCCGACGCCGTCGACATCCCGGTCTACATCTACCACATTCCGAGCAAAACGGGTAACGAGCTGTCGCTGGCGACGCTCGACCGCCTCGCCGCCGTCGATGGGATCGCCGGCGTGAAAGACTCCTCGAAGGACGTCCCCTGGCTCGCACAGGCCGTCGACGCCCACCCCGAACTAACCTTCCTCGCCGGATCGGACTCGCTGCTGTTCCCGGGGCTGGAGGTCGGCTGTGCCGGACTGGTCAGCGCCGTCGCCAACGTCTTCCCCGAACTCGTCGTCGCACTGTACGACGCCTACGACGCCGGCGAGGAGGACGAGGCACGGCGGCTCCAGTCGCGGGTGTTCGACGTGCGGTCGGCCCTGAAACGCGGGCCGTACATGGCCGGGGTGAAGACCGCACTGTCGTTGCGCGACCTCGATTTCGACGTCGGCGGACTCCGTGCGCCGCTTCGAACGATGAACGACGACCAGCGGACGGCGCTGCAGGCAGATCTCCGGAACCTCGGCCTGCTGGAGTGACGAACACGGTCACGACGACGGCCGGCACCGTCGATCCGACAGCGGGGTGGCGAGACGTGCGCTCGACACCACGATCACCGGAACCATCGGTATTAACTCCCGGAGATATCTGGAACTGAGCATGTCGGAACTCGTCACCTTCGGCGAAACGATGTTGCGCCTCACCCCACCACGGGGGCACCGGCTCTCGCGGGTCGACCAGTTCGACGTCCACGTCGGAGGAGCCGAGAGCAACGTCGCGGTGGGGGCCGCCAACCTCGGCGTCGAAGCCGCCTGGGTGTCGCGGCTGCCCGCGACCGAACTCGGCGAACGGATCGCGTACGCCCTCCGCGGCGAGGGCGTCGAACCGCTCGTCACGTGGACGGACTCCGGCCGCGTCGGGACGTACTACTTCGAGCGCGGGGGGGTCCCACGCGGCCGGGACGTCGTCTACGACCGTCACGGCACGCCGATCAGAGACGCCACCCCGGAGAACGTGGCGACGGAGCGAATCCGGGCGGCCGACGTGTTCTTCACCACCGGGATCACGCCGGCACTGTCCAGCCAGTTGGTCGAGACGACGGCGTCCCTGCTCGAAGCGGCCAACGAGGCCGGCGTGACGACGGCGTTCGACGTGAACTATCGGAGGAAACTGTGGTCGCCCGCGGCGGCCCGGTCGACGCTCGCCGACCTGTTCCCGTCGGTCGACGTCCTGTTCGTCGCCGAACGCGACGCCCGCGAAGTCCTCGGGATCGGCGGCGAGACCGAGACGGTGGCCCGGGACCTCGTTGACGACTACGGCTTCGAGACGGTCGTGGTCACGCGCGGCGAGGAAGGCGCCCTGGCCCTGCACGACGGGACGGCGACCAGCCGAGGGACGTACCCGACCGAGACCGTCGATCCGCTCGGCTCCGGCGACGCTTTCGCCAGCGGGTTCCTCGCCGAGCGACTGGACGGAGCGTCCATCCCCGATGCGCTGGCCTACGGTACTGCGACGGCCGCGCTGAAACGAACGGTAGAGGGAGACATGGCCCGCGTCTCCTCCGGCGAGGTCCGTGCCCTCGTGGAGAACGGCGAGGGACCGGACATCGAACGCTGACTGGGTGGTGCGTGGTTCCGACTCGGCGCGCCGACGGCGGTCGGCCGACAGCCTACACACTTTTGACAGACAACGCTAGAGTGTGTGGCGATGAAGTACGCCAGGGGACCGCTTCTCAGCATCGACGTGAGCGAACGAGAGACGACCGTCGAGGACGTGGCGACCGAACGGGAGGCGTTCGTCGGTGGCCGGGGACTCTGTACGAAACTCGCCCACGACCGAATCCCGTTCGACGCCGATCCGTTCGGGCCGGAGAATCGCGTCTACTTCGCCACGGGTCCGCTCCAGCAGTCACAGATGTCGTTCACGGGGCGGATGAACTGCACGGGACTCTCGCCGTTGACCGACGGACTGCTCTCGACGAACGCCGGAGGATATCTCTCGCGGAACTTCGTCGGGACGGGACACTCAGCGGTCGAACTCGTCGGCGCGGCCGACGAGCTGCTCGTGATCCACGTGACCGACGAGGGCGTCGAGTTCGTCGAGGCGCCGGAGTTGGAGGGCGCGACGGTCCCCGAAGTGACGGGGTACGTCGCCCGCGAGCGCGATCTGGACGCCGAGAACGTCCTCTGTATCGGACCGGCCGGCGAGAACCTCGTCCGGTTCGCCAGCGTGATGACCTACGAGAGTCGGGCCTTCGGCCGGGGCGGGATGGGGGCCGTCCTCGGCTCGAAGAACGTCAAGGCCATCACCTTCGAGGGCGACGCCGCGCCGGACGTCGACCTCCCCGAAGACGTCCAGCGGGAGGTCCACAGCGCCGCCGCCACCTCCGACGACCTGATGCGACGCCAGGGGACGACCGGTGGGACGGTGCTCATCAACGACAACTTCTCGCTGCCGACGCGCTACTTCGAGAAGTACCACTTCGAAGACGTGGAGCAGATCGGCGGCGACGCCGTCGAGGAGAAGAAGTACAAGAAGGGGTCGTGTTCGATGTGCGCGTTCGCCTGTAAACTCCCGACCCGCGACGAGGCGACCGGCCTGGAGACGGAAGGTCCCGAGTTCGAGACGGTGTTCTCCTTCGGGAGCAACTGCGAAGTCGGCGACCTCGTCGACGTGATGAAATCGAACGAACTCTGTGACGTCTACGGGATGGACACCATCTCCTGTGGGAACGTCGTCGCCGCCTATCTGGCCGCCGAAGACGAGTTCGGGAACGCCGAACTCGTCCACGAGACGGTCGAGAAAATCGCGACCCGCGAGGGGATCGGGGACCTCCTCGCCGAGGGCATCTCCCGAACTGCGGACGAACTGGGCGTCCGAAACTACACGGTCAAGAACATGGAGTTCGCGGCCCACGACGGACGCGTCCTCCACGGCCAAGGGCTCAGTTACGCCGTCGCGAACCGCGGCGGCGACCACATGTACTCCACGACGCTCCGCGTGGAGTACAACGGCGAGGTGGACCCCGAGACGCTGGAGGGGAAGCCGGAACTCGTGATCCGGCGCGAGAACCACGCCGCATTCCGCGACACGGGTATCGTCTGTGCGTTCGCCGGCGGCACGGGCCACGTGACCGAGGAGACGCTAGCGACGCTCTTCGAGTGCGACTACGAGGACCTCCAGCGTGTCGGGGCCAAGACGGTCGAACTCGAACGCCACTTCAACAACAAGCGAGGGATGGATCGCGAAGCAGATAGCCTCCCCTACGATCTCCCCGGAATCGAAGCGGCGCTGGACGAGTACTACGACCGTCGCGGGTGGAACGCCGACGGAACCGTCGCCGACGAGGTCGTCGACGAGTACGCCGTCGCGGACGACTGACGCGGGACGCCACGTCGCGGCCGACGGCGACACCGCCGCGTTGTCGCACGCGCCGATGCGCGAGTGACGGCGAGCGCGGACACCGAGACTTAAGAACCTTGGATGGCGTGGGACCCGTATGGCCGTTCCGCGAGGCGACGACGCCCGCCTAGACGACAGGGAGCGCAACGACTGGACGATACGTGACGAGGACGCCCGTCAGTACGTCCGGGGCGCCGTCGACGCGACGGTGGCGCTCGTCGAATCGACGTACGGGCCAGCCGGGATGGAGAAACTCGTCGCCACGTCGGACCGACAGAATCGCGACGACTTGCGCCGGATCGACGACGCGGGTCGCCTCTTCGACGCAATCGAGAGTGGCGACGGCTTCGGCCACCCGGTCGCGGCGCTGTTCGTCGACGACGTCGACGGGATGCGCAGCAGAGTACACGACGGCACGACGGCGTCGGTCCTCCTGGCCGGCGCCCTCATGGACGAAGGCTTCGACCTGGTGGAACGGGGACTCGCCCCCAGCAGCGTCGTCGTGGGGTACGGCATCGCTCGGGCCCGCACCGGCGACGTCCTCGACGAACTCGCCCGGCCCGTCGACAGCGACGACGAAGCGACGCTCGCGGACGTCGCCGCGACGACGATGACGACCAGCCTCGATCCGGCAGTTCGTCACGAACTGTCGGCGCGGGTGGCGTCGACGGTCGGACGCCTCGCCGACGCGGGCGACGGCGACTGGCCCAACACCGACCACGCGAAGGTGCTCACGGCGCCCGGCGTCGACACGGCGACCTACGACGGACTGGTGCTGTCCCGACCCGCGGACGCCGATCCGAACGGACGGGGCGTCACGACACCGATCACGGACGCCACGGTCGCGTTACTGGACCGCGAGATCGACTTCGAGGAGACGGCGAGCGTTCTCGACGGCGGCGAAGGGGTCCAGCTCACCTCGCCCGAGGCGGCGACCCGCTACCGAACCGAACTGGACGCGCGCATCCGGACCGCGGCCGAGCGCCTGGTCGAGAACGGGGTCGACGTACTCGTCTCGCTCGAAAAGCTCGACGAGTCGGTCGTCGAGGCGTTCGAGCGCGCGGGGCTGGCAGTCGTCGACAAGGCGACCTACCCCAAAGAGGACGTCTATCGACTCGCGGAGGCGACCGGCGGAACGGTCGTCTCGAAGCTCGACGACCTCACCGTAGACCGGTTGGGACGCGCCGAGCGCGTCGAGCAACGCCGAGTCGGCGACGACGTCTGGACCGTCTTCGAGGGCTGTCCGGGACCGGTGTTCACCATCGTCTCCGGCGGGCAGACGGCCGAGGAGGCGCGCCGACGGGAGGGTGCTATCGACGACGCACTCGAAACGGCCGCGACCGCCGCTATCGACGGGCAGGTGGTGCCGGGCGCGGGCGCACCGGCCGCCGCGGTCGCAGCGGCGATCCGGGCGGCGGAATCGACCGTCACCGGCCGCGAGCAACTCGCCGTCGGCGCGTTCGCCGACGCCGTCGAACGGCTCCCGGCCGTCCTCGCCCGCAACGCCGGGTACGATCCGGTCACCGCGGTGACCGACCTCCGGACGGCCCACGCCGTGGACGGCCGGTCGTCGGTCGGGCTGAGTGCCGAGACCGGGGCGCCAATCGACGCGTGGGAGGCCGGTATCGTCGAACCGCGCCGGGTGTTCTCGCAGGCAATCGAGACGGCGGCCGCAATCGTCGAGCAACTGCTCACCATCGACGCGGTGCTGTACCCCAACGTCGAGTTGTACGGCTACACCCCCCGGCCGGAACGCGAGTAGTTCAGGCCATTTCGGTATCGGGAGCGTCCTCCTCCGCGTCGGCCGCCCGACCGTCCGCGAGGTCGGTCGCGTGGAGGCGCTCGTCGATCCGGATCAGCTGGACCGCCAGCTCGGTTGCAGTCGTCAACACGTCGCGTTTCAGCGACACCGGTTCGAGAATGGGTAGCTCTCCGAGGACGTCGGCGGTGGTTCCGGCGAGGGCGTCGATACCGACCGAATCCCGTCCGTCGGAGCGGGCGACGCGCAACCGGACGGCCGCTCGCCCGGCGTCCAGTCCGGCCGTGGCGGCCAGTGCACGCGGCACGGCCATCAGCGCCTCGCCGAACGCCTCGGCGGCGAGTTGCTGGCGGCCGGAGAGCGATTGACTCTCCCGCGAGACCGTCCACGACGCGGTCGCTTCGACGGCACCGCCGCCGGGGACGACACGTCCGTCCCGCGTGGCTGCGGCCGTCGACGCGATGGCGGCCTCGACCGAGCGTTCGAACGCCGCGACCGTCCGGGGGTCCGGCGCGCGACAGAACAGCGTGTGGGTCGTCTCACCGGCGTCGGACGTGACGAACGTCATGTCGCGGCCGGCCTTCCGCCTGACGTCGACGCTGCCCCGGCCGAGCGTCGCTTCGGAGACCTGTGCGAGCGTCGGAACGACCGTCGCGTCGGTCGCCCGAGCGATCCGCTGGAGTTCGTCGGCATCGACCCGGTTGATGCCGAGGATGCCCGCCGCGGAGAGTTCCGACTGGACGCGCTCGTTGATCGCCCGCTCGGTGATCACGACGCCGCAGCCAGCGTCGACCGCCGCTCGCAACTGTTCGGTGAAGGTTCCGGATTCGTGTTCGGCTAGCGCCTCGCGATCAGCGAAGGAGTCGGCCTCGAACTCGACGCGACGAGAGACCCGTCCGAGCTGGCTCCCGGCGTGTGGAACGTCGACCGTCGAGGACAGCAGAGCGATGCCCGTCCCGGACCGTGATCGAGCCATGGATTCGAGAACCGGCCCGCGTTCGAGCACGACCCCCGACACGAGTTCGGTTTCGGCCGCGGCGCCGCCGGTTCGCGAGAGTACGCGGATGCGTTCGCTCGCGTCGGCGCCCGCGGCGTCGACGGCCGCGGCGACCTGCGCCGACACGGCCCGACGGACCTGCGGGTTCCGGGTGCCGGTGAGCGCGGTTCTGGCTACGTCGGACGGCTCGAACGACGAGAGCGGCCGAGCCGTGTGATCGAGGGCGTCGAGAGCGATGTCGAGTCCCTCCCGGTACCCCCGTTCGATGGCCGTCGGATGGAGACCGCGTTCGGCGAGGCGGTCCGCTCGCTGGAGCAGGGCGCCGGCGAGCGTGACGACGGTGCCGGTCCCGTCACTGTTCAGGTCGTCGAACCCCGACGCTGCCGAATCGAGGAGCGTCACCGCTGGATCGGTCACGTCCAATCGGTCGAGTAGCTCCGTCGACGAGGCGGTCGCCGTCACGGTGCCGTCCCGTTGAATCAGGAGCTTGTTCGCTCCGAACGGCCCGAGAGCGGTTTCGACGACGTCGCAGACAGTGCGGACGCCGGCGACCAGCTCTTTGTTGACCATGCATGCCATCGTACCCCAGGGGATGAATAAGGTGTCGTATCGATCAACGGCGCCAGTCCAGCCGGCGGCAACGACGGGGGTGGGAAGCAGGTGAAATTTTAACCCACGGGAAGAAATCCCACGCAATGACCCGATGGATCGACCTGACACAACCGATCACGGAGAACGTCGCGACCCACCCACCCGGACACAGCCTCCCGGAGTTCGAGGACGTCGCCACGTACGACGTCGACGGCGTCAACGTGACCCGGTTGCACCTCGAAACGCACTGTGGCACCCACATGGACGCGCCGACGCATCTCTACCCGGCCGACGAGTACGAAACCATCGACGACGTCTCGCCAGCCGAGATGGTCACGGAGGGTGTCGTCGTGGACTGTCGAGACGTCGGCCGCGGGGAGGCAATCTCCCGCGAGCGGATGGAGGCGGCGACGGCGTCGGTTTCGCTCGAATCGGGTGATTTCGTCGTCGTCGATACGGGGATGGACCCGACCGAAACGGACCCGTCGGTGTATCTGCACGAGTATGCCTACCCGTCGGTGGCGGCCGCGGAGTTCCTGGTCGACCGGGGCGTGTCGGTGCTCGCAACCGACGCACTCGGGGTCGACGCTCCCGGTGCGAGCATCGCCGACCACGAGGTCCACCGGGTCCTCCTCGGGAACGGCGTCCGCATCGTCGAGGGTGTCGCGAACCTCGGTGGACTCACCCCCGGCCGATACGACGTCGTCTGTACGCCGCTCCCCTACCGTGGACGGGACGGATCACAGGTCAGATTGCTCGTTCGGCCGCAGTGACCCACCGACACGCCCCGATCACGCACTGACTCGTCGACGACCGGGCTGCACCGAAACGGTAGACAGCGGCAAAGAGCGCCCCGTCGAATCTCACTTGACGATGTCGATCTTGCGTCGGTCCATCGACATCGCCACGGCGATGATGACGACGAAGCCCAGGACGATCTCTTGGACGAACGACTGGATGCCGACCAGATTCATCCCGTTGGCGAGCACGCCGATGACGAGGACGCCGAGGAGGGTCCGGTGGGGACCGCCGACGCCGCCGGTGAGGGCGGTCCCACCCATCACGATGGCCGCGATGGACTGCAACAGGAGACCGGACCCCATGCCGGGTGCTGCCGAGGAGGTCCGGGCCGCCAGCAGCGCACCGGCGACCCCACAGAGCAGCCCCGAAACGACGAAGGCACCGATCTTGTACCGGTCGACCTGTACCCCGGAGAGGTTGGCGACTTCCTCGTTCTCGCCGAGGGCGTAGCAGTATCTGCCGAACGGCGTCTTGAACGCGATGAACGTCATCAGCAGATAGAACAACAGCCCCCAGATCACGATGTTCGGGATCGAGAAGACGAGTTCGCCGGTCGACACCCATCGAACGGTCGGGTCCCGGTACGGGATCGACGTTCCGCCGGTCATCAGCAGGGCGGAGCCCGAGAGGATCGAGAGCGACCCGAGGGTGACGAGAAACGACGGGATCTTCAGTTTCGCGAATACGACGCCGTTGAGTGCGCCGAAGAAGGTCCCGGCGAGGACCGCCACCGGGAGTGCGAGCACGCCCAGCTGGTAATCGGAGATGAGTATCGCGGCGATGACGCCGGTGATACCGACCATCGATTCGATCGAGAGGTCGATGCTCTGCTGGAGGATGGGGAAGGTCCCGGCCAACGACACCAGCAACAGGATGGTGCTGTTCCGGAGGACGTTGTCCACGAGATTCGACACGGTGAAGAAGTTCGGCGACGCGATGCTGAATCCGACGACGAGTAAGAAGAGCAGTACGAACGGACCGAGATCGATCACCCAGTCCTGAAGCGTTCTCTCCGCCCGTATCTCTGCGACCCGTTTCCTCGATCTGTCGAGTATCGTTCGTTCCGCCATATCAGATCATCATCTCGATGAGTTCTTCTTCGGTCGGTTTGTCCTGGGCCGGCGCGTCGACCACGTCGACGAGGTGGCCCTTTTTCATCACGCCGATACGGTTCGACATCCCGATCACTTCGGGGAGTTCGTCGCCGATGAACACCATCGAGACCCCGTCCTCGGCGAGATCTCGACAGACGCGGTACACTTCCTCTTTGGCCGCGACGTCGATACCGCGGGTGACGTTGTCCATGACGAGCACGTCGCTCTGGCGCTGCAGCCACTTCGCGAGGACGACCTTCTGTTGGTTCCCGCCGCTGAGCTGGTAGACCAGCGAGTCGAGACCGGGCGTCCTGATGTCGAGTTGCTCGACGGATTCGGCGGCCATCCCGCGTTCCTTCTCACTGTCGATGAGGGTGAGCAGGGAGCCGAGCCCGCCGAGGCTGTGGCTGGTCCGGTCGGTTCCGATACTGGGGAGTGTGACGTTCATCGTGAGCGGCTGATAGAGGAGTAGTCCCTCGGCCTTCCGATCCTTGGGGACGTATCCGATGCCGGCCTCGACCATCCGCGACAGTGACTCGGGCCGGAGCTCCTCACCGTGAACCTGGACGACTCCCGCGTCCGGGGGATCGACCCCACAGAGCGCCCGTCCCAGGGCGCTCTTCCCACACCCCTCGACGCCGACGACGCCGAAAATCTCGCCCTCGCGCACCGAAAACGAGATGTCGTCGAGACTGTCCGCCACCGAGAGACCGTCCGCCCGTAACGCGACGTCCGACCCCTGGGAGAGCGACCGTTGGCGGCCGGTCCGGTAGTACTCGTCGGCGGTTTCGCGGCCGACCATCGCTCGCTGGAGCGTCGGTTCGTCGGCTTCCGAGGCATCGACTTCGTCGACGAGAACGCCGTCCTTGAGAACGTAGATTCGATCACTGACGTCGAGCACCTCGTCGAGTTCGTGCGAGACGAACACGAACGAGGCACGATCACGGAGTTCGTTGATCCGGTCGAACAGGAGTTCGCGGCCGTCCTCGTCCAGACCGGCGGTCGGTTCGTCGAGGAGGATGATCGGATGGTCGGTGTCTATCGACTCGCTGAACGCCTTGGAGACCTCCAGCATCTGTCGTTCGGTGAACGAGTACGACGAGACGGGGGCGGACAGGTCGAGTTCGATGCCGAGTTGCTCGGTCACCTGCTCGGCCTTCGAACGCATCCGGCCGGAGTCGACGATGCCGAATCGGGCGAAGTCCGGGATCTGGTCCAGATAGAGGTTCTCGTAACCGGTGAGGTTCGGGACCACGTCCTGTTCCTGTTTGACGATGGCGATACCCTGGTGGGCGGCGTCCCGCGGGCCGTCTATCCGGATCGGTTCCCCGTCGAGGACGATCCGTCCAGAGTCGGGCTGGTGGATTCCGGTCAACAACTTCAACAGCGTACTCTTTCCTGCGCCGTTCTCGCCGACGAGACCGACGACCTCCCCGGTCTCGATGGAGAGGGAGACGTCGCTCAGTGCGTCGACGTTGCGAAAGGATTTGGAGATGCTCTCTACCGTGAGCCTCGGGGCATCGGAACCCACCGTCTCCTGACCCTGATCGGCTGTCGAAAGGTCGCCAGACATCGTAACAACCATCTCGATTATGCGTACGGGTCGTTCCCGTTCTCGAACCGCTCTCGGTACTCCTGCTCGACCTCGTCGAACAGCTCCTCGTCATCGTACGCATCGGGGACCTCGTAGTTCGACGGCCTGTTCTCTTCGGTCCACAGTAGCTGACTGAAGTCCTCCTCCCTGATCGGGATCAGGAGGTTCTGGGGGTCCCAGTCGTCGCCGCTCTCCTCGATAGACATCGCTTCCCAATCGTAGGGGGACGTCCCACCCGAGAAGGCGACGTCGAGGTACTCCTGCGGGCTGGTAAAGGAGACGTCGAGGTCGCTGAAGGTGTCCTGTGACAGCGCGTCGTTGATGATCATCGCGCCGCCGCCGAACATCATCCGCTCGGGGACCTCCGGCCGCCAGCCGTGCAGCCAGTCGTACCCTTTCACGACGGCCCAGCCGCCCTGCCAGAACGGTTGTGCCGCGAACACGCCCGCGAGCCAGGGTTCGCCTTCGCCGCCGGGTCGGTCGCGGATGAGCTCGACCGACTCCTGGAACCCGTCGTAGCCGACGACCGGGACCGCCATGTCGTTCTCCTCCAGCACCGAGATGGCACCCAGCGCGACCCCGTCGTTCTGGCCGTACACGCCGTCGATGTCGTCGCCGTACTGCGAGATGAAATCGGACATGGCCTGACGACCCGTGGACCGAGTCCACTCGCTCGGGATCGGCTCGCCGAGCCGCTCGATGTCTGGGTAATCTTCCATCGCGAGCTCCACACCTTCGTTTCGGTGGGAGCCGACGTGTCCCGGGACGCCGGTGATGTGGACGAAGTTCCCGGAGCCACCCATCGCCTCGAAGAGGACACGGGCCGTAGCGGCGCCGGTCCGAACGACCTCGGGGATCTGGTACTGAAGGAACTCGGGCCCCGAGTCCATCGGCGTCCACCAGGTTGCCATCGTCCAGTATCCGATGAACGGCACGCCGGCCTCCGCGGCCGTCTCGGCAATCGATCTGACGCCGGAGTTCTGATACGCCGTTCCGGTGATGATGTCGGCACCGCTGGTAGTCGCGGACTGAAGCTGAGAGATCTGCTGGGATTCCTGTCCGCCGTGTGCCTGGTAGTCGACCGAGAGACCGAGCGCCCCCGCCGCTTCCCGGGCCCCATCGAGAAACGCCTGCCAGATGTCGTTCTCGAGGTTGTCGGGCGAGACGAATGCGCTATCGATCTCACCGTCGTACTCCCAGTCCTCACCGTCGCCGCCGTCGCCACCGTCGCCACCGTCGCCCCCCATACAGCCGGCCACACCCGCGGTGATTCCGGCACCTAATCCTGCGAGATACCGACGCCGATCGATCGGCGTAGCCGATTTGTCATCGTGGACCATGTACTACTACAGTGAAATTGATAAATATAAGTGTTGTGTGTATTCTAACGGAGTGATGACATCCGAATCGGGGCGCTTATTGTGGGCCACGATTTAAATACCTCTCGGCCATCCTATAACTTTTCTTACATTTTGGGCGTGCGTTCGGAAGCGACGGGAGCTTTATTTGCGCTGCGGTGGCTTCCCAACGTATGATCCACTCCACGTGGGGCGACTGGTTCGTCCGCGACGAGGTCGAAGAGGGCGTCCCCGACGAACTTAGCCTGTGGTATCTCGGGTGTAACGGGTTCGTCCTCCGAAGCCCCGAAACGACCCTGTACATCGACCCGTACTTCGCGGACGGTGATCCCCCGAATCTCGTCCGCATGATCCCCGTCCCACTGGACCCCGTGGACGCGACCGAGTGTGACGCCGTGCTGGCGACCCACGAACACATCGATCACATGCATCCACCGTCGTACGACCCGCTCGTCAACGACCTAGATGCGGACGTGTACGCGACCGCGGCGTGTTACGACGCACCCGACTACGAGGGAGCGATGCGTGTTCCGAGCGGACAGAAACGCGTCGTCGAACCGGGAGATACGTTCGAAATCGGCGACCTGACGGTCCACGCAGTCGAAGCCAACGACCCGGACGCAATCGAAGAGGTCGCGTACGTGGTCGAACACGCCTCGGGAACGTTCTTTCACGGTGGCGATAGCCGCCCTGCGCCGGACAGCTTCGAATCGGTCGCCGACTCGTTCGACATCGACGTCGGGGCACTCGCTTTGGGGTCCGTCGGAAACGTCTACGACGCCGACGTCGGTGGCGGCGAACGGAGTCGCTGGTACATGGACGAAAACGAGATCATCGAGGCGGCCAACCAGCTCGAACTCGACCGACTGCTCCCGACGCACTACGACATGTGGCGCGGACTCAGCGCAGATCCGGACGTCCTCGGCCACCACGCAACCTCGTTCACGTATCCCCGGGTGATCGAACACGCAGTCGTCGGTGACCGCTTCTCCGTCGCCGAACCCGGGTGCGTGCGGGCAGAGAGCCTACGCGAGTAGGGGACAGTCGCCTCGGATACGAGAGATCCGAACGACGAGACCAGAGACGACGCCGATCCACGCGGTCGGCTACGGACGGTGACGTGCAGGGGATCGGGAATACACGGACGTGATCGAGATATCATGTGGTTAATTATTTATAATACGAGCAGACAACGGTAGGCCATGGCATCTCGAGAGACAGACGGCAACTCCAGTGGGGTAAGTCTGGATACCGGAGACGAGGAGACGACCCGCCGCGACTTCATGAAGTACACCACCGGCGCGGCGAGTGCGGGTGCGATGGGGGCGCTCGCCGGGTGTGGCGGTAACGGCGGCGACGGCGGCGACGGCGGCGACGGCGGCGACGGTGGCGGCGACGGCGGAGGGAGCGAAACCGTCACCGTCGACTTCCTCTCCGCGAACGCGGTGGAGAACGGCGACATCCAGAGCCACTACCAGTCGTCGATGGAGGATTTCGCCTCGAAGAACGGCAGCTACGAGGTCAACCTCCAGACGGCGTCGTACGGGGACATTCAGCAGTCGCTGTCCTCGCGCGTCCAGAGCGGCAACCCACCCGCGCTGGCGGAGTCCGGCGGCCTCGGCCTCCAGTTCTTCCGGAACGATCAGCTTGCCGACCACGCCTCGTTCATGGAGGGAACCGACACCCTCCCGGACGATCTCACGGCCGCTGGCCAGCAGGTGGCCGAGTTCCGAGGCGATTACTGGGCAATGGGCGCCATGCGCAACACGAACAGCAACCTCGGCATCCGGCCGAAGACGTTCTCGCAGGCGGGTGTCGAGAATCCGGAGGAAGATCTGGCGACCTGGAGCCAGTTCTACGAGACCCTCCAGCGCATCGACGAGGAACAGGACATCATCGCCTACGAGGAGACCGGCGTTCCGGGCGACCTCGAATCGTACTGGGGCTACGCCCGCACCGCGTACACCGGCGGGACGGACCCCTGGATTCGCGGCGAGGGGGGCGACCCCGAGGTCGTCATCGCCAACGAGGACATGGAGGAGGACCGACAGAAGACCGACGGAATGATCAAGGCCTGTGTCACCCTCGCCAACGAGTTCAGCAGCGAGGAGTCCGCGTCGCGCGGCGACGAGGACATCCCGGCGCTGATGCTCAGCGGTCGGGTCGCCTCGTTCAACTACGCACTGGCGACGGCGAACCGGTGGTACTCCGTGGACGAGAACGCCCAGATCGGCTGGAACGACGGCGAGGGCGACTTCATGCTGCTACCCCACCCGCAGCTCGACGAGGACTTCGGCGACGCCATCGGCATCGACGACCTCAGCGGCCACTCGGGCGAGCACGGCGGCCACGTCTGGGGACTGGAGCAGTGTCACACCATCTTCAGCGAGGTGAGCGACCAACAGCAGGAGGGCGCGTTCGCGCTCGGTCGCTACCTGCTCGAGGACGACGACTTCGTCCTCCCCGCGTGGGGCGAGCACTACGAGGCCATCCCGGGCCTGGCGCCCAAACTCGACGCGCTGCGCAACGAGTACGACCTCCCGCAGAACTTCGAACAGTCGCTCGCCAACCAGGTCGAATACGGCGACCAGTACAGCAACACGGGTGGCCCGTGGGACGTCTGGCCGACCGACCCGATCCGCTGGACCGACATCAACGAGACGATCAGCCAGGCCATCGCCGGCCAACACGGCGTCGACGAGACGCCCTCGATCGTCCGGGATCGGGTCCTCACGCGGCTCGAAGAAGAGAACAACTGATCCCCCCTCTGGGGTCGTCGCGGTGAACCGTTTCAGACGGATCGTCGCCCCTGGATATCGGCCGCCCTCCGTGGTCGACGGCGGCCGAAACTGACGGACGGCAGTCCGTCTCAATGCCCCCGACGAACCGGCATCCGGTCCCGACGGAAAGGTTTATTCACGCCAATATTGATGGGTGATATCATGGCACAGAAACAGGGACGATCCCGGGAGGAGATCCGTGAGCAGTACGGACTCGACGAGCAGACGCTCACGGATCGACTCCGCCAGAACTGGACGGGGTACGTCTTCATCATACCGACGTTCGCCGCCTTCACGGCGCTGTTCTACTATCCGATGGTGCGCGGGGTCACGATGACGCTCACCGACACCAGACTCGGCGAGCCCGGACAGTTCATCGGACTCGCCAACTACCAGTGGCTCGTGACGAACGACCTGTTCGTCTACGCCTTCGGTTGGTCGATCGCGTTCGTCGCCGGGACGACGTTTCTCCAGTTGGGACTCGGACTGGTAGCCGCGCTGTTGTTGAACGAGCTGAGCGACGCGGCCAAGGACTGGATTGGCGCCCTGATCATGTCGCCGTACTTCGCCGCCCCGCTCGCCGGTGGTGTGATCTGGATGTGGTTTCTCGACAACAGCTTCGGCTTCGTCGCCAAGGCCTTCGACGTATTCGGCGCCGACGCCCCCGCGTTCCTCGCGACCGGGATCTGGCCGTTCGTCTCGCTGATCGTCGCTCAGACGTGGCACGACTACGCCTACTCGGCGATCATCTACGCGGCCGCCATCGCCAGCATCCCGAGCGAACAGTACGAGGCGGCGGCCCAGTCCGGCGCCAACCGCCTCCAGCGGTTCCGTGACGTGACGGTCCCGCGGCTCCTGATTCCGACCATCGTCATCCTCTCGCTGCGGACCGCCTGGAACATCGCCGAGTTCTCACAGCCGTTCGCACTGACCGGCGGCGGGCCGGGGACGAAGACGATGCTGCTCAGCATCCTCACGTACCGCGTCGCCTTCGTGAACAACAACTTCGCCCGCGCGTATACTGTCGGAATGGCGATGGTCCTGCTGTCGATGACCGCCGCCGTCATCTACGTGAAAGCGATCAGTGAAGAGGAGAACCTGTACGTCTAACCATGCTCAACGACAACAAACGGAGTCGAACGCTCCTGTACGCCGGCATCGTGGCGTTCGCCCTGTTCGCCATTGTCCCGTACTACTGGGTGATCCGGACCTCGTTCCTGACGAACATCGCCGCGATCAGCCCGGACACGGGATTCATCCCGGCGCTGGGAAAGCTGACGCTCGAATCGTACACGCAGATCTGGGACCGGTTCGCCTTCGTGACGTTCTTCCGGAACAGCATCATCGTCTCGGTGGCCGCGACGATCATCTCGTTGTTCTTCGCGATCCCGGGGGCGTACGCCTTCGCGCGACTCGACTTCCCCGGTCGGAAGGCGCTGTTCTACACCGCCGTGTTCACGATCATGTTCCCGTGGATCGTGCTGACAATCCCCGTCTACGAGGTGTTCTACTTCCTCGATCTGGTGAACACGCTCGTCGGCGTGATCATCGCGCTCTCGATTTTCGTCCTGCCACAGAACATCTGGTTGCTCCAAGGGTTCTTCAGGCAGGGGATCCCCGAGAACATCGAGGAGGCCGCCCTCATCGACGGCCACAACGAACTCACGGCCTTCCTCAGGATCGTGTTGCCCCTGAGCCTGCCGGCAGTCGCGGCGGCGGCACTGTTCGCCTTCCTGACCGCGTGGAACAACTTCCTCTGGGTGTTCGTCCTGACGACCGACGAGTCCGTCAGGACGGCGACGGTGGCCATCTACTACATCCTCGGCAGCGACGTGCTCCGGGAGTGGAACGTGCTGATGGCGTCGCTCGTCCTCCTCGTCGCACCGCCGGTGATCTTCTACGGCCTGTCCCGCCGGTACGTCGGCGAGGGGCTGGGAGGGACACCCGGATAGTTCGACGCGTCTGCCCGCGCGCATCGAGCCAAGTAATAAATGCTGCAACGACAAACCATAGAGGATAATTAACATGGCACGACTGGAACTTGACGACGTCACGAAAGTATTCGACACGAGTGCGGAGACCATCATCGCAGTCGAAGAGCTGAACCTGGACATTCAAGACGGCGAATTCATCGTCGTCGTCGGTCCCTCCGGCTGCGGGAAGTCGACGACGCTCCGGATGATCGCCGGCCTGGAGACGGTGACCGACGGCGAGATCAGATTGGGTGGTGAGCGCATCAACGAGAAATCGCCGAAGGACCGGGACATCGCGATGGTGTTCCAGTCGTACGCGCTCTACCCGCACAAGACGGTGCGACAGAACATGGCCTACGGCCTGCATCTGAGTACGGACCTCGACGACGAGGAGATCGACCGCCGCGTCCAGGAGGCGGCCGAGATGATGGGCATCGAGGACCTGCTCGACAAGAAGCCCTCGTCGCTATCCGGCGGCCAACAACAGCGTGTCGCGACGGGACGAGCGATCGTCCGGGAGCCGTCCGTGTTCCTCTTCGACGAGCCTCTCTCGAACCTCGACGCGAAGCTCCGCAAGCACATGCGAACCGAACTCTCCCGCATCCACTCCGAGGTCGGCATCACGACCGTCTACGTCACCCACGACCAGGAGGAGGCGATGACGATGGCCGACCGCATCGTCATCCTCGATCAGGGGACGCTCCAGCAGGTCGGCGAACCGAAGGAGGTCTACCACGAGCCGGTGAACCGCTTCGTCGCGAACTTCATCGGCTCGCCGTCGATGAACTTCGTCGACGTCGAACTGGAGCTCGAATCGGACGGCTCAGGTCGGCTCGTGGGCGAGGACTTCGACTACGAGGTGAGCAGTCGCCTGCTCCAGCCACTCGACGAGTCGGTGACCGACGTCGAGTTCGGGATTCGCCCCGAGAACGTCCGGATCGACCCCGACGCGCCGGAAGAGAAGAGCCTCGAAACGACCGTCGACGTCGTGGAGATCGTCGGTTCGGACAACTTCATCTACCTCGAACTCGCCGGGAAGGAGTTCCGCGTGCGCGCTCCCTCGGAGGTAGAGCCGGCAGAGGACGAACCCGTCAGGATCACCTTCGACGAGGACGACATCCACCTGTTCGACAGCGTGTCAGGTGAGGCGCTCGTCCACGGCTTCCCCGACGCGGACGTCAGCGCGACCGCGGAGCAGTCGGACACGACCGCCGACTGAGGACTCCCGACGCCTCCTTCTACGACGCCGTCGACCGCTCGTCCGTGGCCCGCAGTCGTTCAGCGACCCGCCGCATGTCGGCGGTTTCGTTCACCGATCCGCTCTCCACCCGTTCGGCCATCGCCGCGGCGACGGCCGTCCGCGCGTCGGCCAGCCGCCGTTCCACCCGGGTCGCCCGCTCGGCCTGAGCCGGCGTGAGCGAGTCGTCGCGCGCCGCGGCCAGGAGCGCCTCCGCGTCGCGGGAGATCCGCAACGCCTGCCGGCCGTGTTCGGTGACGCGCTCGCTGTCGTTTTGCACCCACGTCACCTCCTGGGCCTCCTCGTCGACGATAGCGACAAGAAACGCCGCCTTCGACAGCCGCGTCTCGGTCCGATCGGTTCCGGGGTCGAGGTCACCCCGGGCGTCGATGCCGACGATGACCGTCCGCTCGGCAGGGTTGTACGCGTCCGACGGGTACGCGACGGCGCCGACGGTACCGAGTCCCACGAGCAGGAGGACGATCACGAAGACGCCGAGGAACACCCGCGGGGCGCCCCGGATCGGCTCCATACCCGAGAAGGGGTTGTTCCGCGTGCGGTCAAAGGAGAGGGAGTACGCCTCGGCGACGGTGTCCGCGAGGTCGTGTGTGTGTTCGGAAGTGCCGGTCACGACGACCCGGCCGGCCTCGGTGATCCGGACGAAGGAATTGTGAAAACCGGTGTACATCACCATCAGTCCCGGTCCCTCCTGGAAGGACTCCCGCTCCACGTCGTCGGCGTCGGCGTCGGACCGGACCGCGTCGACGACGGATTCGAGGCAGTCGAGCGGGTCGTCGACGGTAGTCCGCGAGACGAAGATCGAGCCCGTCTCGGCGCTGAAGCCCTCGTCGACATCGGCGAACCGCCGCCGGAGCGACGTGACCGCGCTCTTGGAGTAGGCGATACCGAAGGGAAGGGCGGCCGCGACGAGGCCGATAGCAGCCGTCGGCAGGAACCGCCCGGGACCGCCATAGTGAAGCGCCGCCCAGACGGCCGACAGGATCACGAGACCGCCACCGCCCCACGCGACCGTCCGGAGTTTGTTCATCCCAGGAAGGTCCGCTTGAGTCGCCCGACGATGCTCGTCTGTCGGGCCGCGCTCTCGGCCTCACAGACCGGCCGGAGCTTCCGTTCGAGGTCCTCCCGGCTCTCGAAGCGTTCGACGTCGGCCTCGTTCAGGAACTCAGCGAGCATCATGGAGTTCCCGTCCTCGTCGAGAGTGATGTTCTCCAGTGGCATGTTCCGTTCAAGCCGCCGCGAGGACACGGGATAGGACCACCCGGACTCGACGATGAGTTCGTGTACTGCGTCGGGTCCGACCGTCATATGCCAACGGTCGGTGACCACGATAGATAAAGACATCGTCGGCGGTCGACGGTCGACCGCTACGGCGTCACTGGTAGACGTGAAGCGATCCGGTCGAGTGGTCCTCGATGTAGTCCCAGTCGTACTCGACGCCCAGCCCGGGCCCGTCCGGAACGGGAACCGTCCCGTCGTCGTCGACGGCGTCCATCATGTCCGAGTACCCCCCCTCGTAGACTGGGGGTTGCGTGTTCTGACACTCGGGGTGAACGAGTGCCAGTTCGTAGTAGTTGGTGTTCCGGGTGGCCGCGATGCAGTGGCGCTGTGCCGGACCGGGGGCGTGGAACTCCACGTCGAGACCGAACGCCTCGGCCATCCGCGCCACCTTCATCGCGCCCGTGATACCCGCGTCGTACTCGGGGTCCGCACGCAGGAAGTCGGTCGCGTCGGCGGCGGCGAAGTCGGATTTCATCTCCAGTCCCCGCACGTGTTCGGTCTGGAGAATCGGCGTGTCGAGTTTCTCGCTGAGTTTGCGGTGGGCGTGCTGTGAGATGCCCGCGTCACGGAACGGGTCCTCGTACCAGAAGAAGCCCGCCGCGTCGAGCGCGCGCCCGAGTTTCAGCGCGTCGGCGAACGTCTCCAGTTCGCACGCCGGGTCGTGCATGAGATCCATCTCCGACCCGACGCGGTCACCGACGGCGTGGACGGCCTCGATTTCGCGGCGCAGGTCACGGGAGGAGTCGCCGCCGCCCCACCCGTGGATCTTGAAGCCGTCGAAGCCAGCGTCGCGGCACTCCTCGGCGAAGTCCGCGAACGCCGACGGCGAGTCGAGTCCCCCGGCCTCGTCGCCGTGATACGTCGACGCGTAGGCCGGAATGCGGTCCCGGTAGGTGCCGAGCAGTTCGTGGATGGGGGCGTCGTAGTGTTTCCCGGCGAGGTCCCACAGCGCGATGTCGACGGGACCCATCCCCATCCGGTCGTACTTCCGG
>Ga0207757_100117_pt1 | contig 68329 bp, 42 predicted proteins | sample A23P3SouthBayCA_2_FD_187752 | JGI IMG/M metagenome (GOLD analysis project Ga0207757, IMG submission 187752) | Aerobic enrichment media microbial communities from Eden Landing Ponds, California, USA - A23 P3 (2) (SPAdes) | ecosystem: Environmental > Aquatic > Marine > Unclassified | place... | reverse complement strand
TCCTTGTTCGGCCGCAATCTCATCGAGGCTTCCGAGGACGACGTCGAGTGACGAGGAATAGGCGTCATACCAGAAGCGTCGACCCATCTTTGGCGAGGGGGATACACCACCAATCTCGTTAGGAAGGCCCGCTCGCTCAGCGAGCTGTGTGAAGCGGTTCCAGACTGTCCATCGGGAAATCGGGCCACCTGTGGCGTGTGGCGACGGAAACAGATAGCCATCCCAGTTCTCGTAATCGGCGAACATTGCAAGGCGGTCTTCGAGCACCCCTTTACCGTAGAGCAGCGACACCTCGCCGGGCCCGTTCTTCCGCTCCTCGAACGTAATATACGGAACTTCGTCGGGAGAGACATCAAGGACGAATTGACGCGCTCGTAGGCTAGCCACCTCATTCGGCCGAAGACCCCATGCACACAGGGCGAGTACTAGAAGACGGTTCTCCTGGTCGTCTGCCGCCTGGTAGAGTGCGCGAACGTGCTCGGTTGCGAGACAGGGCGTATCCGTATCGTCGTCATTGCCGTTTGACCAATCGAATTCATCGTTGAGGCCGTCAGCGGGGTTCACCGCAGCCCATTTCCGACGCACCAGATGCGCATACCAGTTCGAAACCGCGAGATGAATCCGACGTTTGGTCTGTCCCCCGTCGAGGTCCGCGTGCAGGCGGTCAAACGCCGCCCAACACGCATCAACTGCTTTGTAGGCCGGGATATCGCCATCCCGAGCAACGGGTGTCACGAGGTCATCGGTGTCATTCTCCTCGCAGTAGGCGGCGACGTAGCGGTTCAGTCGGTAGCGGAGGGTATCGATTGACGAGTCTGCGAGCCCCTTCCGCTCTCGCCGTGACGTGAGAAAGGACTCGAGTGCCTCGATCGTCCGTTCGTGGTCGATTGCCCAGTCGTAGCTTGATTCTACAGCGTCGACCTCAAGGTCCTTATGCCAAAATTCTGCGAAGGTCCTGTCGTGATACTCCCGTAGAGCGTAGAGGAACGGCCGGAAGTCGTGGTCGCGGAGCCAGCTGTGTGTCGGTTTTTCTCGTTTTGGATCGAGTCCATCTGTCTCCATCACCGGAGCGACGACAGTCCAGTACGCGTCAACGAGTTCGTCGAGATCGAGCAGGGTCCACGAGACATCGTCGACATCCTCCCAGTCCCGGTCGGTTCCTGGTGTCGTTGCGTCGCTCACTGTGTTGGCCTCCACGGTGTCCGCTGTTCGAGGCTATGAATCAGGGAGAGAACCCTCACTGAGTCCGTTCTCAATTCTAAGCCCGGCATTTTTGGCTGATAGCGTGTTTCTCACAGATCAGATATAGGTTTTGGGGACAAACAGACCGTTGGAGTCTGTGTGAAAACCGAAAATAGATGCATTAGTGCCCCGATATTGTATGAATCCTATGTCGCTATACAGAGTTGACTAGTGGAAGAGATGAAAGACATGTACGATGACGGATCCCTCTGACTCGCGTCTACTCTCACTTACAGGAACACTATTGATGCCGGGATGACTCATCCTGACTAATGGCTCGGATCTGGGTGACCAACGGTACTCCTACCATGCCCGGAATTTTGAATCCGGTGACCGCGGCTTGTGACCGAGGATACGTCCCAGACGAGGTCTGGGTTCTGTCGAATCCCGGAGTCGCTGAGTACGTCGCTGAAGCCACGGACCGGTTCGAAGTAATTGTTGATGCCTATGGTGGTGATGCTGATGTCTCTGTTCACGACTTAGACGACGAGACCGACTTTCACGGCATCATCGATTTCTACCGATCTACTATCGAAACTGCCCGGGAGAATGGCGACACGATTGCTGTTGATGTCACTCCCGGTCGTAAATTCATGTCCGCCATCGCGTTTCAGGCGGGATTCAAATTCGACGCTGACCACGTCTTCTATTTCCACCGTAAAGCAGGGGGCTACTACGGACAGTTCTACGCCGAAATCCCACGGACCGCCACTGACTTGATCGACTTCAAGGAGGTGCTGTAATGCAGATCGAACGCCAACGACTGATGGTCCTGCTTAACGCCCTCTACGATCAGGGCGTCGAATCAATCCCCGTCAAACATCCCTGCGAGGATATCGGTGAACTCGTCCGGATCAACCTGGAGAACGATGGGCAAGCAACGGTTCGGTTCACGCAGGGCACAATGACGTACCAGGACAACCGTGAAGCGATTCCTGCGAAGCACGGTGAACCTGCCTACAACGATCTTCCAGACGCTGAGACGTACACCCGGACGATGGTCGCCAGCGGCCACGTCCCACTCAACAACCACGACGCCGTCGAGGAATTCATTCAACGACACGGCTATGCTGATCTCGAAGCCGGTCACGACCCTGTCGTTCTCGGATTAGACGCGAACATCATCGCTTGGCGACTCCCGGAGGTCCTCGGGATCGACAGTGACACGGGAGACACCGACGACCGTGATCGACGTCCAACTAACGGATATGCGCTTGCGACCGGCGTCAAGGAAGAATTAGACTGGCACTTCAAGCAATACAACACTCACGAGTTGACGCAGGCCTTCGGGAAGGAGTTCGCTCGTCTGGACAATCAGCCGGCCGGAGCAAACCGAGAAGGATTCCTCGGTCTGTATGAATACCGTCGCCTCCGAACTAACCGGACAGTCGATATCGTTGAGTGTGACACCGGGGACGAAGCCATCGTTGAGGCCTACAATGAATTCAACCAGAACAGCCGGAAGCAAGCCATACTCCTCAGCAACGATTACGGGTTCGTAGACAGGAGCATCGACACCGGCGTTCCAGCACAACACATCGATTACCCAATAGACATCCCCCGGAAAATGACAGGTTCGTGGACTGAAGCAGCTGAATTACTCTATTATTTCGCAATCCTGTTCGGCGTCATTCGACTCCCGAAGGTGACAATATACGGAGTCTGGAACGGGAAGGACGGTCGCCATTGGCAACACGAACAGGTTGATCTTGACTGCCGCAGCCCCAAAGTCGAACCTCACCTGAAGCGAGACCTCACCATTCTCGACGTAACGTATTGACTGAAACCAGAGCTGTCTACATCCAGAATTGGAGTGACTCGTTCGGATTCACCGAGTGATAGAGAGAATCGGCGTGCAAAACTTAGAGCGTGGAGTCAGCAACACGAATCGACAGCCCAATTCAGGATCACCAGGCGCTCGGTCCCGGCCGTAACTGTTTCGACCCCCACGTCTGATTGTCAAAGTATGGCACGAAGGCAGCCGAACGTAGAGGTCGTTGATTGCGCCTACTGCGGCGGCACCGGGGTCGAAGGGGTCGGCAAGTGTCCGGCATGCGGCGGTAGCGGACGCCACAAGTTTCGACTCCGGAACGGAGAGCGACTGGAGAGGTGCCGCCCCTGCAACGGCAGCGGCGCTCACGGTGTCTGCCTCTGCTCGGAGTGCGGCGGCTCAGGCTGGGACGTAATATAGGCAGTCCTTGTCCTGAGCGATCACTACCTCTCGCAGATTGGCTTGCCAGCGTGCTGCATTCGCGCGCTACATCTTGGACGCGTCAAGAAAATCATCCAATCTAAAACAGGTGAGTTCGTGGAGTGCGAACCCTCAAGTCCACGGTTGATGAACCACTAGCATAGGAGCAGGTACAACCAGTACGGAAGTTGGATGATTCCCTCTCCGAGGTCCTCAATGGGTTGTCTGCCCCGAACTGTGTCGCCGGCGAGAAGGAATCCGAGTGGCACGCCGTACGCCTCTTTGAACTCTCGAACGGCTTCGAGCGACTCCTCACGCTCGCGTGACTGATACGCCAGCCCGATTGGGACAGGAGTTCCATCCACCTCGAAGACGAAGTCGACCTCACCCTCTCGCCCGCGCCAGTACTGGACGGCTGGCGTCTCGTCGTTGCCCTGGATGGCGTTGATCCCGTAGGCGAACCGCATCGTGTGGTCGAACGCCGCGACGCGGGCAAGGTCGGCCTCACGGTCAAAATCGTTGCGGACAGTCGAGGCGTCGCCGTCGGCGAGCGCCGTAACCAGCCCCGTGTCACGGAGGTAGAGTCGCACCGACCGGGGGCGGCTGTTGTCGTACTCGGTAACGCCGGTCAACAGGTACAGCTCTGCCAGCGCGGGAAGGTAGCTATCGGCGATCGTCCGCCGGTCCACGTCGAACAGTTCGACGAGGTCCTGGTACCGGAACGGTTCGGCCCCCCTGTTCCGGGCCGCGAGCGCACACAGACGCTCAAGGTCCGCAATCGTCTGAATCGATTCGAAGCCGGGAACCTCCTGATACAGCGCATCGCGAACGTCCTCCCGCAGCCGCGCGTAATCATCCGCGGTCAGATCTGCCGCTGACTCAGCGGCGCCGTCGAGGTCGTAGCTGATGGTGCCCCCAATCGCGAGGTAGTCGACGACCTGTGACTGGATGCGTCGTTCGACCTCTGCAACTTTCTCGTACTTCTGCCGAAGCTCCGCGACGAGTAGCTCAATCTCACCGCTTTGGAGGGCCGCTGGCAGGCTGTTCTCCCCGGTCCGGAGTGAGGTGGGGCTCACGCGAGTGTCTTCTTCCTCAAGATCTGGATACAGCGTGAAGAGGTAGTCCCGGAATTTCTCGGGAAGAATCGGCTGAATATCGTAATCTTCAGACGGAATCGCGACGCTCTTGAGTTCCCGTTCGACCTGGATGCTGGCGCTGGCAGTCACGACGATGTGTCGTCCCGGGACATTCTCGAGCAATTCCGCGACGGGGACGCCCCATCCGTCGATGGTCGGCTTGTTCGGATGCTCGATCTGGTGGACGTCGTCGATCAGGATGAAGTGTGGCTGGTCTGGCTCGATGCGACCGAGAATCCTGCTCTCGTAATACCGAACTGCACGCCGTAGCTGTTCGTCCGATTGGAGTTGGTAGAGCGGGTCGGCGTCGAAGGGAAGGTAGAGGAATCGTTCTGGATCGTCGCCGGTATCGATGCAATGGTGAATGAACTGGTGGAGGAGCGTGGTTTTCCCGACGCCCCGCCGTCCAACGAGGCCGAGAAGCGGTTGATCCTCGAACTGGCTGCCGGACTTGTCGGGACGGGCGAGATGATAGAAGTCGCTCTTCTGTCGTGCCGGGAGTGAGAATGCCTCTGTCCCGTGCTCCCACCATGGATTATGGTCGTGAAGCGCCCGGACGAGAGCGTCACCAGCGTCGATAGGCATGGGGTTGTTGACTAATACACGACGTGCTTCACAATGATTGTTTCGGCTTAATACTCGACAGTATAGGGGAGATTACCTACAGATTATCCGTTCTATAGCGTACGATACTTCATCAGATACGATATAAAGAACATTGCAGAGTAACTTTTCTCTCTTATCCCTTCGCTATCTTGCTTGTTGGCGAAGAATTTATCACATCTTAGCGCACACTAGTGGGTGTAGGAGTGAGAAAAGACGCATCGTAATGGTGGTTACTCTCGCTTATTTCCGGGGCGAAAGAACACACCGTCGTCAATTACCCGTTGGCTGTCCGGGGAATGGCAGGCCACACAGACACCATGGATACGATGTACGCGGACATAGAGGACGGGAAGCGTCACGACATCGCAGTCGAGTTCATCAGCCAGCGAGCCATCGACTGCGACGGAGAACACGTCCACCGCTTGCTGGTCGCCGATCAATCGGGGAGACAGTTCACGGTACTCGCCACGCCTGACAGCGAGGCACTCCTGGGCCTGAAAACCGGGGCAACCCACCGCATCTCGGGGCTGCTGGGCGCTGTCCCTGTCACCCCAGCAGACGACATCGGGGCTGAGTGCCCTGACTGCGGGGGACAGCTTCGGTCGGGACAGGTCGTCGATGCAGCTGGAGCAGCCGTCACGCAAGCTGCGTCACAACTCTCCCTCGACAAGCCGTTCGGGATCATCGATGCCAGAGCGACCGTCCGTCGCGTTCGCGAGGACCGGTCGCTCGTCGACGACTGGACACCGATGAACGACGACAGGCCGGTCACCCCACCCGACTACGTCTGTGAGTCCTGTGGGCGCCACGTCGATGCGTACGAACTTCGAGAGACCGCTGAGGCCGATCAGACGCTCGAAAATCAGGTGATGGAGAACGTATCGCCGGCGCCAGCGAGTGCAGACATGTCGAGTCCGGAGACGGTCGGACTCGCCGTGGGCGGCGCAAAGGACATGGCTACCTTCCGGGAGAACGTCGCGAACGGGTATACGCCACAGCCTGAGGCAATCAGCGACGAGGGACTGTTCTACGACTATCACTTCGAGACGGGCACGCGGACAGAATCGGACGCCCTGTTCGCGCCGCGCTACGCGGCTGCCGCGAGCGACCACCCAATCAGTGGGGAGACCGAGCACTACCTGTCGGTTGGGCTGGATTCAACGCTCTCGGTCGACGAGTTCGAGCGGCCGCGGCTGGATCTCGTCGCCGTCCTCGACGTCTCCGGGTCGATGGACAGCCCCTTCGACGCGTACTACTACGACGAACACGGCCGCAAGCGCGGCGCCGAGGACGACGCGGCGACGAAACTCGAAGCGGCGACGCAGTCGCTGTGCGCGCTCACCGAGCAGCTCCACGCCGAGGATCGCCTGGGTGTCGTCCTTTACAACCACCGCGCCCACGTCGCGAAACCGCTCCGTGATGTCGGAACGACGGACATGCCGGCGATCCGTCGCCACATCCGCGAGATCGCTGCTGGCGGCAGTACGAACCTCGCGGATGGTTTCGAGGCGGCCGTCGACATGCTTGTCGACGGGACGCCCAGTCCCGACGTTGAGCGCCGTGTCGTCTTCATGACCGACATGATGCCAAACACAGGGGCGACAGGAGAAAGCGAACTCACGCAGCTGTTCGCGGACGCGGCCGCCGAGGGAGTCCACACGACGTTCATCGGGATGGGGCTAGATGCGAACGCGGAGTTGGCGGATACCTTGTCGGGCATCCGCGGGGCAAAACACTACTCCGTCCACTCGGCCGCGGAGTTCGAGCGTCGGCTGGGTGAGGAGTTCGACTACATGGTCACCCCATTGGTGTACGATCTGAACCTTGAGCTGGACGCAGACGGCTACGAGATCGAGGCGATTCATGGGTCGCCGTCCGCGGACGCCGCGACCGACCGCCTGATGCACGTCGGGACGCTGTTCCCCTCAGCCAAGCAGGACGGCGAGGCTCGCGGCGGCGTCGTCCTCGTCCGCCTCGAGCAGACGAGCTCGGACGCCAACCTCGATCTGGTCGCCTCGTGGACGGAACGGGACGGTGGCGAGTACACCGAACGCGTCACTGTCGACGTTCCCGACAAGTCCGGCACGTACGCCCACGAGGGCGTCCGGAAGGCCGTCGCGCTGGTCAGGTACGCAAGCGAACTCCGAACATGGGCAGCGGATCTCCACGACCGTGCTGAAGCCGCGACTGGCGTCGACGACTGGCTGCTCCCGAACCAGCGCGGTCAGCATGAACGCGAGTCCGTGCCGCTTGTCGTGCCCGACCGGTATACCGAGCGGTTCGATCGGATTCGCAGCTACCTCGCAGACGAGATGGCGGCTGTGGGAGACGAAACGATGCAACAGGAGGTGGAACTCCTGGAGACACTGTGTCAGCAGGCGCCCGCGACGCCGCATGAGGTGAGCGATTGATGCTCGTGTTCGCGTTCGACCGTGACTGGACCGTTGACGTGAATCCACATCCCCGACACGACGCCGTCCCGCTGGAGTGGGTGCGCCATCTCGCGCATGAGTCGCCGCACGCGGTCTACGCTATCGGCAATCAGACGCTGGCCGACGAAGCGGCAATTCCGGGTGTCGTCGATGTGGTCGGTCGCCATTCCGACGACTGGGCCGAGTGGCTCGGGGAGAAACAGCCCGACGGTCGGTACGAACAGTTTCCGCTCCGGCGCGAGCGTCTGTCACTCATCGCCGATCTGCATCCGGACGCGGACGGCTACGTCGTTGTCGATGACCTCGATCTGAGTGATGTCGACGGGTGGGAGCACTACCACGCTTGGGACTTCGTTCCTGCGGTCGAACGGGGAGAAATCCACCCCGACCTCCCGTGGGTTCGTGACCCCGTGACCGACGGTGGGCTCCCGTCTTCTGCCGGAGTCATGCCTGCGAACGCGTCGATGCTGTCGTCGTTCCTTGACGAGCACGGTGATGCGCCCGGATTCGAGCTCACGTACGTCGACGATGGGGTCGAACGAACGCAGCTGTGCCACGATGTTTCCCTTCACGCGGTGACACTCGAACGGCCTTCGGCAGCGCCAGCGCTCCAATGCACGCCGCTCGCACTTGACAGTGACCAGTTCACTGTCCGCGTCGACGCGATCGAGTTGCTCTCCGTAGTCGATCCGCCACCGAACCTGTACACGGCGGGCGCCGAGACGCCTGTCGAGGAGGCAATCGGGCTTCGCCGGCTTGCTGATACACATCCGGATGCGGTCCGCATCTCGTCGCTTCTGGCGCTTCTGGATCGTGAAGACAAAGATCTGATCCGAGATAAGGATGCAGTCCAGGCACTCCGCCGGGTGGCGATGGTGCGCCCCGAGGACTGTACGCCGGCGATTCCAATCCTCCGGTCACTGCTGGCACGTGACGAGCTACCCGCTCGGGCCGACGTGGTGGCCACTCTGCGAGCGATTGGTGATACCGACCCGGAGGCGATCGCTCCGCTCACCGACGAACTCGTGCCGTTTCTGCAGTCGGACGTTGTCTCCGTCAGGCGTGAAGCGACCAGATGTATCGCCGCGATTGCCGACGAATACCCCGGCGATGCCGTGGACGCGGTTCCGGCGCTTGCAACGATTGTCGAGGACGAGGCCGGCGGACTCCAGTACGCGGTGTACGCACTCTCGCGGATCACGCGCGAGTATCCAGAAGAGGTGAAACCGGTTGCCGAGACACTTGGAGAAGTCATCCTCCGTGACTCGTTGTCCGACGGCGTTCGGTTGAACGCGACCGCTGGGCTCGGCCGGATCGTCGGGGAGTACCCGAGTATTGGCGTCGAGATCGTCGACGACGTCGCCACTCTGTTCGACGCTGGCAATCCCAAGCTCCGGAATAACGCGATCGGACTAATCGGCGACGTGGCGACCGTTCACACCGACGTGGTCGAACCGTACACTGAGGATATCACCGCATTGCTGACCGTCGACGACACGTACACGCGAATCAATGCGAGCGGTGCCCTCAGCCGCGTAGCCGAGGACTTCCCGGATTCAGTCGACCCCGTCACGCCGACGTTCGTGGAGTTGCTGTCGGACGAGAATCCGCTCGTTCGTGAGAACGCTTGCTGGGCACTCGGGCACCTCTGTGCTCGAGACGCGACCTCGGTCCTGAAAGACCTAGCACGCGGTGATGACAACGCCGATGTCCGCACGAGGGCATCGTGGGCGCTCGCCCAGATCAACAACGGGGACCAACGCGATGAGTGAAAACGAACCGCCCGACGTCTTCACGTCTTCGAAGGTGGACCGCATCATGGAAGCCCTATCAAAGCAACAGCGACGGGTGATTCTGTACAAGCTGAAGCGAGACGATAGGCTGCAGCCATTCCAGGGATCAGACGCTCTGGACAGCGCGGATATTGAACTGTATCACGTCCACCTCCCAAAGTTAGAGACTGCAGGATATATCGAATGGAATCGGAAAACTAGAGAGGTTATGAAGGGGCCTCAGTACGACGAGGTTGAGACCTTCCTCACGCTGATCGAGAACTATGCTGACGAACTCCAGGTGACTGACGATGAATGAGACAGCGAACGCACAGCCACGAGATGACTTTGCTGGTTTTCCGCTCATGGCCCACCCAAGCTTGAGCCAGGGCGATATCGACCGGCTCAGGCAGATACGCGAACGAGTGCGTTTCGTTCTGGAGGCATGGGCCACTGAGACTCCTCAAGAGAGCTCAGCAACTCGGCGCTATGATAGATCAAAATCACCTGCCTACGGCAGATTCATGATTGATACTCTCAGGAAAGTAATTAAATACGGTTGTGATCGAGTGCCAATACCCGATGCCGAATATCCGCGCGGTGGAGAGAGTCCCAGCTACCCCGTTGGTGACTTCCTCCTCGTCGGCTCAGTAAGCCCTTCAAGTAGAATATGACTATGGACTCAATCGCGTCACACGCACGGGCCTGTCGTGGACGGGAGTATTTGACCCGCTGGTTCCCCGCGAATGTCAAGTTGGACGGTGAGCCGTTTCCGTTTGGTGAGACGGAACTGGCGGTGATCGAGGAAACGCTCCGCAGTCTTGAGCGGGGACGATCCCTGTTAATCCACGATCCAATCCCATCCAACCGGATTCCCATAGGCCTCAGTATCGCTTACGTCCGCACGCAGGATCCACGATTCCCTGACAAAGGCATCGTCGGCGGTGGCAAGTCCTTGCTCGCTTTCCCGGCGCTTCATCAAGGATACGTCTCCAAAATCGACGATCTACGGAGGGATGGCATCGGCCGCTGTCCCCGGTTGATCGATCGCAAGCCGATCGATCGCCTCTCACAGATCCAAGATGAGGCCGATATGCATACGGCCAAAAACAACTTCAAATTTGACTGGGAACGGCCGGGGAATACCGTCGGGATGGTATTTGTCGACCTTCGAAAGCCTGAGTGGGGGAACGTGGCACGACGATTCGACGCCATCATGGCCCTGTATGAAGCCAGTGAATGCCCTTTCATCTTCTATACGGACGAACTGACGCCCGCGACGGAGGCACTGAAAGAGCAAATGAACACCCTCCACGTCTCAAACAAGTTGCTCACGACAGCTGAGCCGACATCGCTTCCGGAGAATCCAAGTCTCACGACGCAGTTCGAGCATCTCATCAATACGAAGGAGACCACCGTTGAACAGATCGTCGTGGGCGATCCTGAGATGTACGATATCGTCACCGACCTCAGCGCGATGCGGGACGATATTCAGGCCAGCCAAGACGTTCAAGGCGTCATCAAGATGGAAGTCGGGTGGTTGTTCAACCTTCTCACGCGGCTCCCGGTCAAGCCAGAATACTGGGATACCGTCGTTGCGGAAAACTACTACCAACAAGGGGTTCGGGAGTTACTGGAGAACCTCCGCGGGAAGGCACAGCGGCTCGATGGGAGAGCTGGCAGTGTGCTGATCAACTACTGCGAAGCAGCAAATGCGCTTCATGGACGTCTCAATACGAAACATCCGGTTCAAGAGCAGCTCCTGCGGCTGATCACGGCAGACGCGAATGAGGACTTGGACAGGCCACGAATCATCGTCGTCAGAAATGACTTCGAACGGAAGGCGATCCTGCGAGCACTTACACTAGAAGATCGACAACTCGCGGACAATGTGTCCATTCGAACGGTCGACGATATTGAACCGATTCCAGATGGCGAAATCATCGTGGCCCGACCACTGGATGCCGACTCGTATCTATATGATTTCCCGACCGGTGGGCGAATCGCATTTCTGCAGTTTGAGCCCTGGGCCCCACTTGTCGAAGATCGACTCGAAGAGGGAATGGGACAGATCGGCGTCCCTATCGAAAAGCAAGAGATCGGTCAGACAGGCGGCCGTAAAAAGCAGCAGACAGAATCCAGAGACTCGGCCGTCGAGTATGAACCGCGGGCCGAAGACGAGGAGGCGGATCCAACCGAAACGCTGAGAGAGGATTTCGAAGGTGGCGAGACAACCGGCTCCTCCGGTACTGGAGGCGGCGGGACAGCGTCACAGGATCCCGATCTCGAAGTCGAACTCTCAAATGGCGAAACGAAATACCTGTCAGAACAAGCTCGGGTGAGTGTTCTCAAAGACAACGGGGATATCGCGCGTAAGCAGGCGGCGAACCTTGTAGTGGGGGATACACTCCTGTTGCTTGATGCAGTTGCAGACGACATCTACGATCTGTTCGTCGAATCGGCCCACCAGAAAGACAAACTGCGAAAAGCGGAATCGATCGTCGACCGGTGGCGAACGATTCTGAATGAAGGTCTGTCCGGAGACTGGTCGGGTGAGGAACTCCTTGCGGCGATTCAAGAACATGGTTCCGACATCACAGACCAATCGACGATTTCGAACTGGCATACTGGGGAAGCAATTGGCCCCCAAGATCCGGAGGACGTACGCCGCGTGTTAGCAGTCCTCGAACCAGAGATGGAGCCGACGTATGAAGCGACCGCAGAAGCGATGAAACGCATTCGGACGGAGCACCGGAACATCGGCCGTCGTGCGAGGCGTGCCATAGAATCGCAGATGGGCGGCAGTATCAGTAGCAACCTCCAGACAGAACTCCCCGACGACGTAGACCAGTTCTCACAAGATATCCGCAAAGCGACGGTCGAATCCATCGACACCCTCAACGACGAATGAACAAAACCCATCGAATCGGACAGTACCTGACAGCAGAGACGATTAAACGTGCTAGGGGGCGGGATAAGCCCTACTGTGTCGGTGACCAACCTAGCGATAAATACTACATCGCGAATCTTTCGCCGGAGTATGGAAGCGCTGATCGCGAGGAGTTCGACGCGAAGACCCGCCCCAGTAGTATTAGCCTCGAATGTCAACCGGAACGAGATGCGACTATCTCGCTTCACATTGGCTTCGAGTTCTACGTGCCCAGTGCGCCTACTTTCGAAGAGTATCAATCGATCCAAGAGCGTCGGATTCGGGCCGGGAAAATCAGTGTTGCCGAGGGCGCCGATGATGTGGATACGTGGGAGGAGGTCGATCGGAACGAGATTGACGAGGACATCCTCTATGCGTTCGACGAGCCGTTCTTCCGACGCGGTTCTGTGGTTGTCGAACGGGAACTCTCGGTTGCCGAACTTCGACAGCAAGTCGGAGATATCACCACCGAACTGAACGAGACGCTGAGAGGGGAAGTTGCTTCTCTCACAGAATCGCACGCGATAGTCGATCACTCAGTCGACCCGCCGACATCCTCGGCAGAAGATCTTGTAGATCTATCGGAAAGCGAATTCGACCGGCTTAAAAGCAATCTCCAACGCTTGAGTCCGGCTGCTCTCGACTGGGATATCCGATTCAGAGCGTCGATGTCCGACGGCGAACTCGAGCTGATCCTTTCGAATCATCCCCCGACCCCTGAGGCGTCGGATCCCAACGACGGGCCTGGTGAGCGGTATCTGTTTAATCCACAGATCACCCTCACAGCACCATTCAAGCCGTATACATTCGAACTGATCCCGGAAGATTACCGGTACGATCAGACCATGTGGGCAAAGGGTAGAAACTGTTCGACCACGGTGGAGAAGAGCACATCTCCAAAAACAGTCAAAACAACGCCCGTCCCGACGGCACCGGTTTACGAGTTCGAGTTCAATACGGAGTACAACACGGACTTTACGGAATTGGCTCGTGGTGAGACACTTGGGGTGCTTCGGGATATTGCCGATGGGATGGAGGCATACCACGATACTTGGACGGGCCCTCGACGAACGGAGGTAGCTGCGGAACTCGATCTGGATGCAGCCGAATTAGCTGAATTCGATGCGGATGCGGAAGATTTCGCAACCGAGATCGAACGGTTCAAACATGGTATCACGGTATTAGAGGAGGATCCGAAAGCACTCAGAGCCTTCCAGTTGATGAATGAGGTCAACGCCCGGCAACACGAGTTCCCGGGTTGGCGGCTATTCCAGCTGGTGTTCATCGTGAGCAACCTCTCCTCCATCGTGCGGCGTGAGCATCCCGAATTAGCGACCGATTACGACGAATTGGCTGATGTACTGTGGTTCCCTACCGGCGGTGGAAAAACTGAGGCGTATCTCGGACTCATCGTTTTCAACCTCTTCTATGACCGGCTGCGAGGCAAAGAGCAGGGGGTCACAGCTTGGATTCGATTCCCGCTGCGACTACTGAGCCGTCAGCAAAAGAGTCGGTTTTTGGAAAGTATGCTTCATGCGGAACAGCTCCGGAGAAGCGAGTCCGAACCGGGATTGAGCGGGGCTGGCGAGCCGTTTTCACTCGGATTCTTCGCCGGAAGTTACGACACTCCCAACTCCATCGGCACTGACCGAGACACGTTCCGTGAGATGTTTCAGGAGAGTCAGGAACAGCTTGAAGACCGCTGTCAGGTGATCGATTCGTGTCCGCTCTGTAATAGCTCGATCTCCGTCGAATACGATGTTGAGGCGAACAGTGTCTTCCATACCTGCACCGGAGAAGACTGTATAGGGCGGCTCCCGCTGTATGTCATCGATCGGGATATCTATCGATACGTCCCGTCGATTCTGCTGGGGTCGCTGGATAAGATCGCAATCACCGGGCAACAGCCTAGGTTTGCGAACCTCCTCGGAAATTACACGACGTGGTGTCCGGATCACGGGTACGGATACTCGGGGAAATGCTCCGAACATCAGCTCTGTGAACGGGATCCTGAAGAGCTGGAACGAGTCGATCCGGACCAGGCGTACGATCCAGTGCCAACGCTTCATCTCGTCGACGAGGTCCATCTGCTTAATGAAGAACTGGGAACCTTCGCCGCACATTACGAGACCCTGTATCAGACGTTGTGCGAGGAGATCCACGGCAAGCAGCCTAAAATTCTCACTTCGACGGCGACAATTGCGGAATACGAACGACAGATCGAACACCTGTTCCAGAAAGACGCCACGCGGTTCCCAGCAGACGGACCGGTTCGTGGCGAGACGTTCTATGGGGAACTGACGGAGACCATCGAGCGCGAGTATCTCGGGTTCACCCCGGCCAACCGATCGCATCTGTACGCCGTTTTGGACACTGTCATCGATTATCACCAGCTGATCCGGGACGCCTACGACACGCCGGCAGCAGAACTTGCAGCAGAGGCCGGGATCGATGAGCTTTCTGAAGCTGAAAAGGCCGATATTCTCGATCTCTACGAGACCAGCGTCGTCTACTTCAATAATAAGCGCCGGAAGGATCGATACCGAGAGAACATTGCGAAATATGCGGTTCGGAAAATGAAACGAGAGGGGTACGAACACCCAATCAGAGAACGACAACTTACAGCGGACACGGAAAATCCCGAGCTTTTGGCTCAGCTTGAAGATCCGGAGGAAACGCCGTTCGAAGAGCGGATCGACACCGTCCCATCAACGAGCTTTATCGGACACGGGATCGACGTTGACCGGTTCAATATGATGTTATTCTACGGCTATCCACGACGGACGTTCCAGTATATCCAATCCAGCAGCCGTGTTGGACGTCAGTCCGGAGTGGTCGGATTCGTTCTCGATATCTTCGACCCATTAAAAGAACGCGACGATCATCGATATCGCTATTTCGAAAAGCTACACGAGTATCTCGATCGGACGGTAGAGCCGGTTCCGATCGATCGATGGGCGAAATTCGGCATCGATCGGACATTCACCGGAATCCTCAATTCACTGCTCATTCAGTACTATCGGCCCGAGATGTACCGACAGTACGAGCTGGCACTCGATGATAACGACCCTGAGCCCGCTAACGTCCAGAAGGCCAATCATCTGTACGAACTGATGACGAACGATCGGTACGGAGAACTCACCAAAGAGCGGCTGCAGTCCTTAGTTGAACGAGCATACGGGCTGGAGAATGATCACTACACCAACCCATACTTCTACGATGAAGTCCGCCGAAAAACCAACAACGTGTGGCAATTTTGGATACAGGATCTACCGAGTATGTCGTTCCCGCAATTCCCGGAGGGCAAGGAACCGATGATCAGCCTCAGGGATATCGGTGATCAGGGATCCTTGACGCCACAGTACAACAATCAAGATTTCGTCGACGAACTGACCTCCGGAGGTGACTAACATGACTATGGAACGAAAAAAGTCGAAATTTCTCTTCGACTATCTCCCCGATAACACGTTCAATCACGCCGAAAGCGACCTGAGTGGCATCGTCACACGAATTCATGAGGACCGAGACGAATCCGGACGGTCGAAAGCCTCCGATCTGCCGGACTCGTATATTCTCCGGCGTATTAGCCGGCATGCGATCGACTGGCCTAACTGGGGTCGGCTCTCACTCGATCCGGAAAATGCGTCTATTGTCACTCCTGGAGGGGCAAATTTCGAGGTCTTCCCACGGACGTTTGCCTGTGGCAACTGTGGGAGCGTAAACCAGTTCCGACCTGAGGACGTCCGCGATTTCTCTTCGAACGGGACACGTAGCCTCGATTGTGAGCGTTGCGGGGAGCGCTTGCGAGACCATCACCAGATGCAGTTCGTGGTGGTGTGTCGATGCGGTCAAATACAGGAGATGTACGCCCCTGAACACTGTGGCGCTGGCATGGCCTTTCGGAACCCCGGCGTGAGCTTCGAGAGTGCCTACTGGGTGTGTACAGCAGCGGGGTGTAATGCAAAACAGGAGTTCCGACCAAGCGGGAAGTGTTTCAATCCCGAATGTGAGTACGATCAGCAGGCACGAAAGCTCCTACCCCACTCCGCCTCACAGACGTTCTACCCTCAGACGGAGCGGCTAATCAACGTGCGCAAGGATCTGGATACGCTGGTGAGCAACGACCAGTACCAGATTCAGATCGTCAGCGATTATCTCTTGGAACGAGCTGGGAATACCGGCCCCAGCGAACAGGAGAAACTCAGCAAGGCCATGGAACTCATCGAGACGGGTGAAGCCGAGAGTCGCGAGGAGGCAGTGACGATGGCCGAACAACGGCTGACTGTCGACATCCAGGCCCATCGCGACGAAACCAAGCACCTTCTCTCCGACCGTCTCTCGGGCGTCGATCAGATCAAATTGAGCGAGGAACTGTTCGAGTACCTCTCAGTAGTCAACCCAGACTACGACGAAGGCGACCGCATCACGTCGTACACGTTCGCCGATCTCGCCTCGGAAGACGGCCCGGAGACCCATCTGGAGGCCGATTCGGTACAGCGGTACTGCGAGCTACGTGACCAACTCAACCTCGAAGAAGTCCGACTGATCAAGAATTTCCCGATCACGACCGTCTCGTACGGCTATTCACGTATCGAACCGTCACCAGGCGGCCACCGGACTCAGCAACCTGCTGGCAGCCCAGCGGATGATGACTCGGATGGCCAGCCGGCCGACACTGATAGCGGAACCACGTCCCAGCCTTCGGGGAGCGAAGAGGCGGGTGACCCCTCACCCCTCTTGAATCTGTTTTCGAGCGGGCAGTGGGGAGATACGGAGGTTTTCGCGCGGACGACCGACGCCGAAGCGGTCATGCTCACGATGGATAAACAGGCCGTGATCGACTGGCTCGTGGAGAACGATATCGTCGAAGATGACCACATAGAGAACTTGGATCGCTGGTTCCTGTCGAATGTCTCCCGTCCGTCGCGATTCGAAGAAATTGAGCCCGATTCCGATCCCGTGTCTCGCCACGTCTACTCCCTTCTTCATACCTTCTCGCACAGCGTCATCCAGTCGATCGGGACACTCTCGGGGTACGGTCGTGACAGTCTTGTCGAGCACCTTCTCCCGCGAGCGATGTCGGTGATTATCTACAAGCGCTCGGATACGGACTTCAGCCTGGGCTCGATTTTTACTCTCTTCGAGGAGCGTTTTTCGGATGTCGTCGACCAACTCGATGAAACCGACTACTGTACGTACGACACGGTGTGCCGTCGGGATCACAACTCGGCGTGTGAGGACTGCCTGTTCCTCTCGAACGTGACCTGCCAAAATTCGAACCGGAATCTCAGTCGCTCGGTCTATTTCGGCGGCCACTTCGATGCAGTCGACACTATCGGATTCTCTCAAATTTAGAGTTGAATTTTCGATTGCGAAACGTCGCTTCAGACCACGACTCCGAATAAAGGCTCTATTGAAATTCTTCGACGTTGGAACAACCCGTTTGCTCAATAGAGAGTATATCCAGCAGTACCTACGATGAATACACTGTTTCAACGTCCGTACGCATCCAACAAGTGCCGTTTGTCCATCCACAAGTACGTCACGGGGACATTTTGAGAGGCGGCTATCGGGAAACCTATTTTACAGAGGGTCCACGCATTCACGCTATGCCTGAACATACGCTGTACGAAGATGCGCCCGCAAGGATCGAGATTGAATATGAATATAATGAATCGAACGACGATGTCGAGCCAGTTAACCGCGAAATCCTTGAGAGAGAGGATGTAAGAGCCCCAGTGCTGTACTGCGAGTGTGGTGAAGAATTCATGGAGTGGGAACCGGCGATGAATCACCTCCGACAGAGCCGTGAGTGAAAGCGTGTTGTTGCGATCAAGTCCTTTTCTACTCAACAAGAAAACTCCGAGTCTGTAATACTGGTCCAGTCTACCGACCATTAAGTATAGTCTCTGTATTTACTCTCCGTGCGACTGCTCATAACGAATATTTGACAATTAATCACGCTGTATATCCGCCACACCTACTGAAACCACTCTCCGATTGAGGGTTTCAACAGAGCAGAATAAACCTATATTCAAGATTTGCCACAGCCTTTCACGGCCCCCATTGACTGTAGGGGATTGTTATCGATTTGTTCCACGGGCCTATGATCAGTTAATCACCGTGCAACCCGCTACACGGGAGTTCGTTATGCGGACACCACTTGCAGTGATCGCCAGTGGTATACTCCGCATAGGAACTCGTATTCGCTTTCTGTAGCCCGTCGAGAATCCGTGTTCTCGCATCGTCAAGGCGGTCGTCGTCGTACGTCCGAAGATCGATATCGGGTCCAACATCGCCAACATACACGTAGCCCGCAGTCGTGATCGACTCCTCGAACAACTCGTCACAGGCCAGGATATACAGCGGGAGCTGCCGATTCGTTTCGCTTTTCGTCGACTCGGTTGCCTTGTAGTCCAGGACGACTAGTTCCCCGTCAGGTCGCCGGGCGAGACAGTCGATCTCCCCTACAACATAGTAGTCCTCGATCTCGATTCCAAAGGAGTGTTCAGCACTGAGGAGATCCCAGTCCGAAACTGGCGTCTGGAAGAAGCGATCGACACAGTCGAGTGCAGCCTCGAGTGCCTGCTCTAATCCGCGTTCAGCGGCAAGTTGTTCACAGATTTCTCGCCACTCGGAACGCTCGGTTCGGTTTCGGTCGATCGCTGCTTCCGCCGTTTCGTGAAAGAGCACCCCGGTCTCTCGAGTCGATTCTCCAGTATCCGCCGTTGTGGCTGGCGTCGCATCGTCGGTATCCGTACCACTGCCATCGCCGTTCACGGACGGTCGCAACCGCCGTGGCAGCTCCGGCGCGTACACCACGTGATCCAGATAATGCTTGCGAGCACAGTCCTCGACGGTTCCGAGTGAGGTGTAACTGTGGCTGCGACGGAGCGAGGGGGTCTCAATCGTCGTGAACGCGTCCGACGGAATTCCGATCGGTTCGGGCTCCCCATCCGATAACGTCCCATCCAGAAGCTGATCAGCCTGATCAAGCACCGTCTCGACCGCCGCTTGATAAGTTAATTGGCCACCGTCATACGTCGCGACAGCCTCGGACTGGCGTGGTGAGGCTTCGTTTACGAGTCCGGTCCAGTCCTGAGCAGCGGCCGGGAGGCTCTCCTGAATCTGTTCCCAAATCGGGAACGAGCTGGCGGAAACGTCCCAACGTATGCCATCTCCTATCCACCGTTGGATGTAGTCCAACGTCACGCCCTCATCAGGCACCTCGGTGCCCTCAGCGTGGCCACACAGAATCAGTTGTTCTTCGGCGCGCGTGAACCCGACATGGAGTAGTCGACGTGCTTCTTGTTGATCGCGTTTGATCTGATCAGCTTCCCAGAAGCCACATCCATCTACTGCTTCGACCAAATCCGCATACGAACGTGCTCGGGGTGCCCACTGATCCGCAGTCAATTCCGGCATCACTACCACCGGAAAGTCCAAGCCTTTCGCCTTGTGGATCGTCATGATTGAGACGGCATCACTGGCGCTCTCTACCTGCTCGTTTGGAGCCGAATCCGTCACTTCCGTAATCGAATCGTGGCGGTCGAGATAGTCGAGAAAGTCCGCGCCAATCGGGGGCTGTGAGGAGCCGTTGCCGTACTCGCTGATCAACTCCTCGAGTCCCTTGAGCTCACGACGTTCCGTATGCGTCAGGAACCATTCGATATCCGTCGTCTGCAACAGTTCGTGATAGAGTTGCTGCACCGAGAGCAGATGCCGGCGTGAGAACAGGTGTTCGAAGTGATCACGGGCAGTTTCGAACCGCTCCGGCTCTGACAGTTCGGACGGATCGATCGAGAAGACAGCATCGATCAGTCGATCAGCTGAGTCAGCCAGCCGGCGAAGATCCGCCTCACTCAGGGGATACCGCATGAGTAGGACGCGCCTGACACTAACGTCATCCGACGGAGACGCAATCGCCCGCAAATACGCGAGCACGGTTTCGACACCGACGGACTCGGTTGCGAGATCGCCGATCAACTCGAAGGGAATCCCCGCTTCACCGAACGACTGAATTAGCGGTTCGGCGTGTCTATTCTTCCGGACCAGAATTGCAATGTCTCCTAGGTCATACGATTCCTCGACCGGGTCGAGATCCCCACGCAGTAGCCCGGCGATAGTTGTCGTGATCTGATTCGCCTGATACTCGTCTTCATCCAACGCGTTCTCCTCATCCGGTGGTGAGGTATTGATATAGGCAACCCCGTCCGTCGCTTCGCGCTTATCTCCATACGCTGTGAGTTGCTTGTCACTTCGGCGATCCTCGAGCGCTGTGATCGCATCGTTGGCCAAATTTAGAATCGGTTGCTTCGATCGGAAGTTGAGATCCAACTCCTTATCAGTCAAATTCGGTTGATACGTGGCAGTTAGCTTCGAACCGATGTTTTCGCTGTTTGCCCCACGCCATTCGTAGATGGCCTGATCATCATCGCCGACGACAAACAGGCGATTGTGCTCGGCCAGCGTCTTGACGAGCTCGAACTGAATCGAGTCCGTATCCTGAAATTCGTCACAGAACACGTAGTCCCACTGGCCAGCGATTTCGGCCGCTAGATCACCATCCTGCAAGAGCTCGACCGCTTTGTGAATGAGGTCGTCAAAGTCGACTATTTCCGAATCGAGGCGTTGGGTCTCATACGCCCGATACCCCGCAACGAAATCAGCGGCACGCTGGCAGTCATCGAGATACGTTCGCAGCCGATCGATGAGTGTGAATGGGAGCTTCGGAATCCCGGTGGGGAAATCACTCTTTCGAGTCATTCGCTCCCCTTCGCTCCCGTAGCCGCTGAAAAGCACTGCCGGAATCCGAACAGCCGCCTGTTTCGACCCGTGATCGATCGCGTCGGAATCGGATCGGATCCGTGCCTGAATGATTTCAGTAGTCTTGATCAATTGCTGGAGATACATCCGAATGTCTTCTTCGAGCGGTGACGATCCCAGACTCTTCTGTTCGAGCTGTAACTCAAGTGCGAACGTTTCGAGATCGTCACAGAATGAGTCGGCGCCGTCTCGTAGCGATTGCCGCCGAAGGTGGTTACGAGCAGCGGTTTCGATGCGATCCGTCATCTCATCCAGCTCGACGAGAACCTTCGCAGAGGGGAGATACGCTTCGAGTTCTGCGGGCCGTACACCCTCCTGTTTCATCGAGGAAATGAAATCCAGCAGGGCCTCCGGCGGTGAATGCCGATAGCTGCCATCAGGGTTCACGAACTGATACTGGATCTCCTCTACCGCCTTCTCCGCGAGTTCGAATTTATCCGCATCACTGGCGATCGTAAATCCGGACGGAAGGTCTGCGTAGTACGGATACTCCTTGAGAATAGAATGGCAGATAGAATGGTACGTGTAGGCATCAATATCGTATCCTGCTGTGTCAAGTCGGGCGTTGAGCTTGCTCCGCATCGAATCAGCGGCTTTGTTTGTGAACGTGAGCGCGAGGACGTTCTGTGGTGAGGTCTGATCCGTTCGGAGCAAATGCTCGACTTTCCGAACCATAGTGAACGTCTTTCCGGTCCCGGCGCCGGCTAACACCCGCATCGGAAAGTCATCGGTCCCGATGATCTCACCTTGATTGCCCTTTGGCCCTTCATCGACATCCTCGTCTTCCTCGAACACGCCACTCATGAGAACCGAACCTCCTCGGCGAGATAATCGCCACAGCCCCGACGATAGTCACAGCCCTCACAGGCCTCCTCTTGGATCAACGACCACGATTGCTCGACCGGATCGAATGCCTGGTCTCGAATGCCGTCAACACCCCAGCTGAGTAGCGACCTCAATTCCCCTTCATGTGACCGATACAGGTCCGTCATGTCCCACTCCTTCCCGGAGACGCTGATACTGTACCCCTCTCCAGTCGCTTCGCGTGTCTTTGAGCTGATCAGTCCGTAAAACATGAATCGAATCTCATCGCCCGCAGAGTAGATCTCGTGTTCTTCAACGCCGGCGCAGTACATCTCGATCTGAAGCCACTTCTTGAGGCGTTTCGGGTAGTGTTTCTTCCCTTCTATCTGGTCCTCAATATCGGATCCACTTTTGTTCGGGAACCGCCGTCCGCTGTAACTCGCTTTGTAATCGATAATGAGCAGCCCATCTCGTGTTTCGACGATGTTATCGGCGTACCCATGCATCGGTCCAAGCTCCGGGTCGATCCATTCGAGATGAACTTCGGTCCCTACTGAACGCCGAAGATGCTCAACACCCTCCCCGCTGGTTTCAGGATCGAGATAGTCCTCGATCGCCGCCTTCGAAATCTGCCGGTCGTATTCGTAGGAGGCAGCTGAGGGATAACTCTCGACGCTCGTCTTTTGGGCCCACTGTTTTTCGAACTCTTCACGAGCAAGTGCTCGAACTGATTCTGTGTCCGTTGCGGGTGAGACAGCCTCGGCCGTTTCCTGCAGCGACGTATCGAGGACGTTCCCACGATTGAAGTACCGCTCCATGTCAGTTCGATCTTCGGTCTGCAGTTGGTGTTCGTACTTAAATTCAAACTGCCGAGGACAGGTCAAATACGTCGCCACCCGGGATGGAGACATACGGTCAGTCACGTCGAACCCTCCCGTGTCGGAAGTCGATCCGAGCCTCGATCGCATCCCGAACGGTCGCTGCCTCAGGCTGTTCCAAGAGCGTTTCAATAGCTCGTAACTCTCGTTCGTACGCATCGAGATCAACCGAGTCGCCACCGACAGCTGCACGTCGCACCTCTTCGAGTGTTTCGTCGATATGCTCGACGACGAATTCACTCGCCCCTCCGTGACTCGCCATTGGTGTCTCCCCATCGCCGGCGAGTGGTTCTATGACATCGAACGTATCCACGAGTTCAGTCAGAAATCTCGAGGGTTGATGATACGTCCCCAGTGAATCAGCACCTTCGCGTGGCACGCCGAAGTACAACCGATCGGAGGCGGCACACGCACCGATCCCGAGTAGCCGTCGACTCACTTGGGTGAAGTACGCGTAGAACGGGTCGTCGACAGTCTCGACCGCTGTCCCGAAGGTTTCGGCGACATCCCTCACGGATTGTGTCGTGAGTGTCGGGAAAGCCGATTCCCTCCGAAGACGGCTCGTCGGGATCAGATCTGTGAGATCTGGGGAGAACGGATAGTCCTGATCGGTGACGTTCGGGAGGAAAACGGCCTTCGAGTTGGTGTGCTTGAGTCCGTAGATTGTCCGAACCTGCACGCCTCCATCGGCTCGATCGGTTTCGATATTTTCCAGACGCGTCGAGGAGTACTTGAACGCACGCTCCAACGCTGTATGACAGGCATCCCATGTAGAATCAAGCCGTGGTTCCCTATCGAGAAATTCGGCTAACTCGAGGACGTTGCGGAGCTGCCGAAACTGCTCTCGGGTCTCGATTTCTTCCCAGTTGGTCCCGATTCGATCTTTGAGTCCTGTCGCCCCAATCCACGTCCAGAGGCCGTCTATAGCAGAGGGGGCGTCGCGGATGTCTGTAAGAATCCCATCGGTTGCGTCCTCGATTTCGAGCAACCGCTCGCGGCTTGCGCTTGTAGCCTCCTCGTTGGTCGATTCTGCACAGACCGTGATTAGGTCGTGGAGTTCTCTGACCGCCGGATCATCGCCTAGTCGAGAGACGGTAACCGCGGTGGTCGGAATCCCGTGTTGACGGAGCAACCGTATCGTTCGCTCTATCGGTGCGTTCGAATCCTGATAGCCGATGGTGATATCCGAATACACGTATTCAGATGTTCGGCAAAGGCGCTCGATTTCATCCGCGATGAGAGTGATCTGTTGCTTGAATGTCGGGGCCTCGATGACTCGGACGGCACCATCCACACTCGCCGTTTCAGCCCAATCATCGGTCACCAAATACCGCCCGATGATCTGGGGCAGTGCCGGCGATTCAGTGGTGTCCTCCTCCGGGATGACCTCCAGCCCATCAGCTATCTCTTCGACGGAGCCGGCTTCCCGCCAGCTACTGAGGAGGCGACTCCGTCGTTCAGCGATCGCACAGATAGTTGCTTCGGCGGCCTTAGCTATCGTTTCCAGGAACTGTCGTTCGGTCCGTGCGAACTCCTCAAAGTCGGCGATAACTAGTACCTCGCGTTCTGCGATAGCATCCGGTATCTCGTCTTCCTCGATCACAGTATGGAGTGCTGCCGTCGCGAGTGGGACCAGCGACGGCTCATCTACGTACTCGTTCGTCTCCAGAAGCGTTTGGAATTCTCGCCCTACTGTGGCGATTTCCTGCAATGCGGTCGACTCATACATATCCGGTGAGAGGGCGCCACGAGATTCCATCTCGATGAGCAACCGACCAACGTCTTGCTGAAAGGATCCCTGTCGGGCAGCCTTCGCCAAATAATCCGTCCCCCACTCATGTTCCGAGAGATGTTCAGCAAGCAGCTCGATCCGCTCGTGATCCGAGAGGACTTCGAGACGGGGAGTGAGTGCTCGCAGTATCTCGGTAGCAAGTGACGTGAGCGTCCTTACCGGAGGGTACCCGACGACATCGAGTGTCGTCGCTAGCTCCTCTGTGAGTGCCTGCTCACTACAGAGGCGGGTCAGGCAGAGGATCTCTTCGAGGTCATTCTCGTCGAGTAGGTTCTCGTATCGCCGAGCGACAAGATCGGATCGTGATGGGCAACCGAATGGATATACGTGGAGATCGCCCGACAATGATATTCCAGAGACCGTCGCCATTATGATACGTAGTGTCAGAGGCCGCTGGTATAATGCTAGTGGCGTCGATGGTTTGAATATACACTGCCACACGATCTGATCAGAGTATAAGTATCATTGAATGAAATGTATCAATATGATGGCCAGTGGGAACGAAGTCACCGTCGTGTGCCCGGTCGACGGCTGCAGCTACACCGATTCCGTGGAATCGGTTGCTGCACACGTAAGCGGTAAGAAAGATTCCAAGCATGACTGGCGGGCGTTAGGATACGGCCACTACCACGAATATATCCGAAAGCAAAGAGAGCACCCGAGTTCCTCGCCATCGGTGCTTGTCCATATGACGGACAGCCACATCGGCCGAGAGAAAGGTGGTCATCATGGCAAGGGGTGGGACATCGATTGCGCCGCTGGATTCAGAAAGGCTGTCGACGCCGCTATCTCGGTCGACGCGGATGCAGTAGTTCACACAGGTGATTTATTTCATAACGATACCACGACCGGAATAACCGATGAGCATCGCGAGATCTGTTTCCGCGAACTGGCGAAATTATTTGATTCGGATATTCCTTTTTTCTACGTCCTTGGTGATCACGAGAGAGACGCCGGGGAACGGGAACGGAATAAATTGGTCGACCTTGAATTGGCCCAGACACTCGACACCACACCGACATTAGTAGGCAATCATTTGACACTGTACGGTGTAGACAATCGACCGATTTCGTGGTGGGCGGACGGCAACTTCGATCCTGAACCACCGCCACGGGATCGAACGGCCGTTTTAGCCCTTCATCAGTCGATCTCTCAATTCGTGAATCCAAATCGAGCCGAATGCGATGCACGGGCAATCCTTCGACGGGCCCGGATGCGAAACTTCACGTTCGATGCGATCATCGACGGACAACATCATAAAGACGCCAGGGAAGAGGTCCAGGGCTGTAAGGTCCTCTGTGGCGGGGCAACAGAGAGAATCAGCAAACGCTCGTTCGAGCCATTTGTTCGCGTATTAACCGTCGATGCCGACGGATTATCTCACGGAAAAATATTATTGGATGAGTAGCCCCCGGCGAGGGAGATTCTGGAAGTGGTCTAGGTTATGGATGGAATTATCTGGTGTTACGCGCAGCTGCATCCGCTAGTGACGTGGTCGCTCACATCTACTAATTGGCCAGAAGGTTTGATCAGGGCCGTTGAAGTTCCTGCCGTTTGATGACGAGAACTTAAGTAGGAAACGAGTGGCATATCCAGTATGGTAGACGGGCGAGAGCGAGGAGACACTATCCAATCTTTGAATGGGCAATTTTCGACAGAGGAGACGCACATCGGACTCGTTGCGGCCAGCCTCGATCTCGACCAGACCAGAGAAATTGCGGAGCTATACAATGATAGCGGGGATTGGAACACTACCAGTCAGCGATGGCTCGATGAGCGGCGGGCCGAGCGCGTAACGGTCGAAGGGTCCCGTCGGTCATTTAATGCAATCAAACCGCGACTACAGGAAGCTGGCGGGGGCCTCCCCCCGCTACGGTATCTCCCAGACATTCTCGATCAGTGCCGGAATCAGCGGGATCAGCATCAGGTCATCTATTGCTATCTAGTCGCTGAGGACGCGGTATTCAGATATGTGTTACACGAGTATCTCGTCCAAGGGGGCGACCGTGGGGCGGCTCATCTTGACTTTTCGGATAGCCAGATTATTGAGATGCTGGAGGAGTTCCAACACATTGGCGGAGAGCCCCTTGATTGGGCTGAGTCGACTAAAGACCGGTGGGCCAGCAACTTCCGTGGCGTTCTCCGGTCGATCGGAGTGATAGACTCTCGACAAGGGACGACTGGGGACGTGCCAAATATTGGGGATGTTCCACTAGAGATCGCGGCGTATTGGTCGTGGTATGAGGAAGGTGATGAGTGGCTCATTAATCCGCTCGGATGGCAGTATCTGTTCCAGCCGGAGCCCTTCTGGGAGCCACAGACCCCGCGACTTACAAAATCGACTCGTTGGACCTCACATCAAGCACACGGCAGGCGATGGTACGAACCGATCGACGATTTCTATGCAGCGTTGGCCGGCCAGACTGAGTGATTTCCCAGGGATTCGTTTCGACGAAGTTGTTGAAGAGTGAAGGCTGGGTGCGCCCTGTCTGCTGGATCGAGTAATGGAGGAGCTGTAGCGATTACGCTTCTGACGGTGTACTCTGATTGGTGCTGGTCACACACCCAAGGTCAGACACCACCCTTCTAGTTCAGGGGCGAGGGAAATCACCTGTCCCCGGCGAGCGAGCTCACGCTTCCGCTCGTCGATCCGCGCCTCAAGGCGTTCGAGCCGCTGTCGCTGATTCCGGATCGAAATGTCCATATCCTGACCGGTCTCAGCCCGTTCCTCGTATTGGTCAATGAACGTCTCGATGCGTTCTCGCTCAGCGGCTGCGTACGCCTCGAGATCTGACCGCTCCTGCTCGACGCGGGTCTGCCTGGACTCCTCTATCTCATCCTGAACGGTCCGAATCACATTCGAAATATACCCTTCTGCCTCGTTCTCGAGTCGTTCTCGGGCAGACAAGAGGCTCTGTACAGTCTGGGCGTCTGGTTTGGCCTGTACGGTATCGGTATCGACGACACGCTCACCGAGCGGTCGCTTCGGATTGTTATGCTTCGCGTCGACGTACACTGGGATCAACTCCTCGCGAATGGTCTCACCGGTCCCGTCCTCGAAGGTCACACGGTAGACGAAGGTGATCCCGGGCTCATCGATGAAGGGCAGCAGCTTCAGCCCAACATGTCCTCTGTCATCCTCCAATATACGCTCGCGGAGTCGTTGGATGAGTGGATCGTCCGGGGAGAGGTGCTCGATCCCCTCGTTATTCATAGCGAACTCGCGGGAGAACGTGACGGGACCTCGATTCTCCGATTGTGCCTCTGTAGTCGTCGTATCGAGGAGTTCGTTGGATGCTTCGATTCTATACAGTTGGTTGCCGGCTCGCTCCAGATTTCCCCCGAAGATGTCGAGACTGCGTTCGACGAAACTCCGGATGGCCGCTTCAGACCCAAAGACGTCTTCGGACTCATCCATCACCTCGCGGATGCGCTCGCGACTTTCCTCATCGAACGTACTTGGATCGATGAGGCTCCGCTCATACCACTCCATGAGGGTCTGCTCTCGCTCATCGAGTAGCTCCTCGAGCTCTTCTGCGGTCGCGTCTGCCGGTTCTTCGTTCCGGACAGACCGCATAATGAGGCCGTCCAGGTCGACGTCATCGAGCATCCCCAGTATATCAGCGGTCGACCCGACTTTCGACCGGATAGTCTCGATCTTCTCCTCGAGCAACTCGAAGATCTCCCGCTCACGGGTATCGTCGAACTGGAAGTTCCAGACCTTCACCTCCCGTTCCTGTCCGTAACGGTGGATGCGACCGATGCGCTGTTCGAGCCGATTCGGGTTCCACGGAAGCTCGTAATTCACCATAATGTGGCAGCTATGCTGGAGGTCGATGCCTTCGCTGGCCGCATCGGTTGCGAGCAACAGTCGGGGTTCGCCGTGGTTGAACGCGTCCTCAATCTCTTGGCGGTCGTCCTTGTCGACATCGCCGTGGATGACCAGTATCTCGTCGGCCCATGGTTGATCCTCGAACTGATTGAGCAGGTAGTCAAGCGTATCCCGGTACTCAGTGAACAGCAGTAGCTTCTCCTCGGGGTGCTCATCGAACAGTTGCTGGATGTAGCGCTTTACCTTCTGGGCCTTGGTGTCCACCGGGAGTGATTCGGCTTTGGCGACGAGATCTTGGAGCGTATCAATCTCTGCTTGGAGTGCGGCGTCCCCTTCGGTGACAGTGAGCCGTTCCAGTTCCTGTTCGGCTGTTTGGCGGTCATCCTCCTCGAGATCCTCGCCATCCAGGTAGGCTTGTGTATCCTGACTCAGGTCGCCATCGGCACCGCCCTGCTCCAGCAAGGCACGTAGGCGACGGCGGAGGGTTTCACGGATGGCTCCGACGCTAGAGACGAGGCGCTTCTGCATGAGCGCCATCGCGAAGCCGACCGCCGGCTCATTGAGTTCCTCCGAGCGGTTGTAGACCTCTCGGACGTACTCGGTTACTCCATCGTAGAGTTCTTTCTCTGCCGGCGACATAGAGACGGGAACTGTCTGCACGTCTCGGTCAGGGAAGATGCGCTCGCCGTCGTCGTCGTAGATGGTCGTTTTTCCTCGACGGATCATCACCCGATTCACAGTCTCGCGGGAGAGATCTTGGTCTTCAGCGACGAGGAAGGGATCGATGTAGGAGATGAGCGAGCGAAAACCCTCGCCCTTGCCGTCATGAGGGGTCGCACTCAGCAGGAGCAGCGATTCGGAATTGTGGACGACGCGCTCGGCCATTCGTGCCGTCTTTGAGACGTCATCGCCACGGTCGGCGGCTTTGTGTGCCTCGTCAACGATGACGACGTCCCAGAACGATTCTTCGAGTGCGGGCTGGAACTCGTCCTGGCGAAGGAACGCCATGCTCGTGACGAGTTGTAGGTCGTCCTGCGCCCAGATGTTAGCAGCCTCGCCGAGCCGGCGGCGTTCACCCTCGACCCAGGCGCGGTCTGCGACAGTGAGATCGACGTCAAAGAAGCGGTCCATGTCCCGAATCCACTTCTTCTGCAGATGGGCGGGAACGACGAACAGCACGCTGTCGGCGCGATTGCGGGCTTGGAGCTCCTTGAGGATGAGACCGGCTTCGATGGTCTTCCCCAGCCCGACGTCGTCGGCAATGAGGTACCGTTGTCGGAGAGACTGCATCACTTCGTTGACGCAGTCGAGTTGGTATGGCTCCAGCCGGACCAGCGAGTTCGAGATGGAGAGGAGCTGCCCTTGCTCGTGGGCGAGGGTAAGATTCAGCGCGTCCATCCGAAGGTCGAACCACTCAGCAGCAACTGCCTCGTGCCGGGGGTGGAGTTCGTCGGCCTTTTGTGCGAGGGTACTGGTCGAGTCAGTGCTTTCCTCGACGGTGACGTCAGAGAGGGAGACCGTCTTTACGCCGATATCCTCGATGTATGCCCGCAGGTAGTCGATATCACCGACGGTGTCGGTGCGGATGACCTCCGCCGGCTGGCCATCGATGCGGATCTGATCACCGGGTTTGTGCATGCCTGATCATAGCACCTTATCCTCGACGATCTCCGGAACAATATTTTTCTCGGCGAAGGGAGTGATGTTGATGGCGACGCCGTGTTTGTGGTTGGGGCGGTAGCCAGCGGTCGTGATCTCTGAGAGTGCCCGTTCGCTCCATTCGTCGGGTATCTCCTCCGAAATGGCGTTACAGTCATCGTTAATCTCCTCGGCAAGCGCCTTGTATTCTGCCAATGGTGGTGCCTCAGCGTCGTCTGGAGCGTCTTCGTCTGGCTCCCACACCTCATCAATGTAGTCCCTGTCAAGTACCGAGTCATCCTCGAGCCCCATCGCCAGCGAGGCGAGGAGCTGCTCATCGTCGCTCAGTGTCTCATGGGGCTCACCGTTGTCGTTTAGCAGATGGGCACCGGCTTTCTCGAAATAGTAGGTCATCGAGAGGATGCCGGTACTTTGGAAGCTATCGGTCCCCTTGAGCCGCCAGTCGAAATATTCGAAGAGATCGGCTAGATGTGCTTCGATCGGTTCGTCCGTCGGGGTGGAGTATGCATCGCACGCCCGTTCGAGTTCCTCGAGAGCGTCAATCCATTCATCGCCCCACTCTTCGATTTTGTTTTCCCAGAATTTGTCGGAGAAGGTGTCTTTGAACCACTTTTTGCCTTTCTCTTCTCGAAGCTTGGCCATAGCCTCGATGCGTTGGGCGGTCTCCTTCCGGAAGGCGGCAACCTTCGGTGCAAGTTCCTCACAGCGATCGCGGGTTTCGTCGTCTAATGCTCGTTGGCTCATACTACCGAGTTCCTGAAGGGCATCGTTGAAGTTCGCTATTTGCTGTAATGCGCTGGCATATTGTTCGAACTCCTCCCTTGCCTCGGCTCGTTCCTCGGAGGAGAGGGTATCATCGGACCGACGGCGGTCGGCAGCACTGCGGTGCTCGCGAAGCTGTTCGGCCGTTGGTTCGATGTATCGTGTGCTCAATCTGTCAAATATTCCTGTATCGAGCTGGTGATAGTCGACGAAGCATGCGAAGCCCTCACTCTTTGCGTCGGCGAGGAGGCGTTCGGTGCTGAGCTTCCAGATGATGGGCGTGTTCTCCATCGTGTCGACGTGGTAGGCGAAGAGGTCGTCCTCAATGAACGATCGGAGGTTAGGATACGCTTCGTCGGCGGCGGATTCGTCCCCGAGGATGTCATCGACTTCGACGAGGCGGTCTTCGGCGTACTCGCCGTACGCGTCCTCGAATCGCTCGACGATGCGGTCGAGCATGTCGGCCTGCTTGTCCGTGCCTTCGAGCGGGATGATGCCGTCCGATTCCTCGCGGACGGCCTCCATCGCGAAGTGGTGGACGAGGTCCTTGACCTGTTCATCGAGGTTGTCGGGGACTTCGGGGACAGATTCCGGGTCGGGGACTTCGCGGTCTTCGGGATCCTCCGATGTTCGAAGATATATCTCAGTTTGAATCTGATTCCGAATGTCTGGTCTGATGTCTAACTCATCATATATCAAATCATCAATCTGCTGTGATAGGCTCTCCAGTTTGCGTTGGCGTTGTAGAGTTGCCTGTTCAGATTTCCGAGCAACTCTCTGTATATTGTCGGAGAACTCTGCTTGTTGTGACTCTAAATCGCCCTCTGCTATCTCAACTGAACGGGGGTGAGGATGTTCATGGTAAAATTGCTCACGACGCTTTTTAGGTAGTATCTCTGGGCCGGCATAGTATGGGCTGGTTGGTGATTTTCGTCGCTCATGAAGCATTAATTGATGTTGCTTCTTTGCAATCGTTTCTAATTCATCTATTGACTCGATTTGCTCAAGCCAAGGCACACTGCCCACCTCCCCCGCATTCAGATGTCGCTCAGTAGTTTGTGAGAGGAAGAGTCCATGATATAAGCTTGAATTTAATGTGGACATTAGTGTCCACACAGATATGTCTCCTCGAGGGATGACCATGTTTCCTGTATCGCTGAACATCCCCCCAGAATAGTATCCAAACCTTCGTCCAGTTTCCTTAATCCGAGTCCATGCAACTCCCTCCCGACCGTACAAGTCCTCATTTCGGATTCGGAGTGATTTACTGGAACGCTTCAATATTCGCCCGTTGTCCTCCCAATCAACGGTCTCCGAAATCCGTGGTAGAATCCAAGCATCAGATCCTCCTTTGGCAATAGGCTTGAATTGAGTATAGTCGTCAACTTCCCAGAGATATCTTGTGAACCGATCATCATCAGAAGTCTGTAACCCGGGGACAGCGAAGCAAACGGAGTCCCCATCTACACCGGCTTGTTCAGAGTCCACCCTCAGATTGGTATCATGGAAATCACGAATTAATTGAGGGACTGCATAACAAATGGGGCTCCGAGGAATATTTCCAAATTCTTCGAGCTTTACCTCGAATATACGCTGTATATCCCCCACCTCACCAGAGATAGTTTTAGTAAATGACGGTTCTTTCTTTCCTGCGGCCATATCATATAACCTAAGGAAAGTACCTGAAGGAGATTGGCTTGCACTGGATCTTACAACCGTACCAGCTGTTCGAACCGTGGCATTATCTAATATCCCTAAACCGAATTCGGCTAAGAAGTCAAAGCTTCCTTTAGATCCGATGAAATCCTTCCGGAAATCTTCCCATCTCTGCTTATACATAAATGATCTCGACACGAGCATTCCGATCCGACCATTATCCCGAGTAAGCCGATCACATACCTCGAAGAAGTTGATATAGAACTCCGGAGAGTACGTATAATGCTCCTTGACGTAGTCCTCCACAGAATCAGGCATCCGATTCTTCGACCCATATGGCGGATTCATCAAAGCCACATCATAATCCTGCACCAGCACGTCCAGTAGCCGCACGAAGCTCCGCAAGTCCTGCGCCAAGAACGAGTCCTCCCCCCGGTGCTGGTCGACCGCTTCACGCAGACTGTGGAGAAGCTGGCCGAGGGTGTAATGCTCCCGGGGGTCGTCTTCGAGCGTTATCTGAACACCATCCTGCTCGCTGTCGTCCTCGAATAGATCACCGAGCGTTCCCCGCACGTCCAGCAGGCTCCCGAGACCGTGAACTTCCTCGAACGCGTCGAGGATGCGCCGGAGTGCCTCCTCCACGTCGGATTTCCCGTCGGCCACCTCGTCGAACACCTCCTCGACCCCCTCGACATCGGCCACCTTCGCGTCGGCACAGACGATGCCGACCTCCGACATGTCGAAGCCGTTCGCACCCTCGGCTTCGGCACGCGTCCGACCCTTCAGATAGAGATTGAACGCGGCGAGCTGGCAGGCCCGCATGTCGAGGTCGACGCCGTAGAGGTTGTTCCGCAGAATCTCCCGTGGAATCTCGGCGTGGTCAAGGTCGGTCTCGACCCGGTAGATACGCTCCAACACGTCGAACGCGTACAGGAGGAAGTGGCCGCTTCCACAGGCCGGGTCGATAACGCGGATGTCCTCGGGGCCGTCGAACTCCGGAGGCTCGCCCTCCTCCTCTGATGGGACGAGATAGGTACAGAAGTCCGAGATGTTAGATGACTCGTCAGGCGAGAGGGGCCTGTTCTTGCGTTCGTCCGGGGTGAGGGAGTCCTGTGCTTCAACGGCGTCACTCAACTCGCCTGTATCTTCGAGGTAGAGCTTCCCAAGCGAGTTGTCGGTGAGCATCCGGACGACCCAGTGGGGCGTATAGAACTGGTTTGCGGGTGGGACGTCCTCCGGCTCAAGTCCATCGCGATCCCCCTTCCGCCGGAGGTCGTCGAGCAGTGCCACATTGTAGTACTCATACACCCAGCCAAGCACATCATCTGCCCGCCAGACTTCGTCGGGAATGTCATCCAGCATCGCTATCGAATCACGGAACGTGTCTGGTTCCGGGTCGATGACGTCGTATGGTGAGTCAGTGTCGAAGAGTAGTTCTACCTCGTCGCTCAGCCGTTCGCATTCCTCCTCGTAAGCCACCACGAGCGCCTCATCACGGCTGTCGAGAAGTGGGTTCTCTATGGCGACTTGCTCCGCTGCGGGAGTCAGATCTGATTCGCCGATCTGAGTTACCGGTTGGTCGATAAATCCTCGAACCTCCATGCAGCGCAGAGCCGTAATACGATTGATGAGAGTATATCCGACACCGTTGACGTACTGCTCGTAGCACCACTCCCACGACCGCTCGCCGGGGTTCTCGTGGTCGATGGCCTCGACGAGCCGCTCTCGCGTATGCTGTTCTTCGTTCGAGAGGCTCTCACCACCCTCACGTTCGGTCAGCCCATAGAGATGTTCGAGTTCGTACTCAATCTCTTCTTCGACCGTCTCGCGCAAGTCAACGACGACTTCCTCCAGTTGCTCGCGTTCGGCCTTGTCGAGCTGAGCCTTTCGTCCGCTAGAATTGCCCGCAGACATTATGTATATTTACCACCTGTAAGCCGCCCTGCATCAACCTTCCCCTGTACAACCCAATGACTCCGGTGTTGCTACACCAACATACACCTATACCAACATATAAGTAGGCACCAGCGCAGGAGTTTTTCATGTCTATTGGTCGAACCGCAGGACTGGACCTCGCTAAGTGGGACGGTCCAGAGGAAATCGTCCCTCATCAAGCGCAATCATGCCGGTACTCCTGCAACTAATATAACTATACTTATGAATATCTGGACGAACGAGAGCCGTCATAATCAACTCGCGACGGTAGCCCGTTCAGCGCCAACCAAACTCTGTGCTCCTGCTAATAACTCACGCAGGATTCTGGTGAGGGACTCGGAATGATCGACGAAGCAGACCTTTTCGAAGAGGCCGACCCCGGATTCGAGGAGTCCATCCGCATCGATCGAGAGGTTGACTTCGAAGACGCAGCCGGAGCTCAGGAACAACGGTACCGACAGTACCTCGACACCTACCACCTCACCGAAGCTTCGGTCGACTTCCTCGATGACCTGTTTACCCGAATCCGTGATCCGGATCCCGCATCGGAGGAGTTGAACCACTGGCTCTACGGCTACTACGGCAGTGGCAAGAGCCACCTTCTCACGGCGCTGGACCTCCTCCTCGACTCGTCGACTCTCACTAACACCGATATGGATACTGTGTGGGATCGCTTCGATGAACGACCTGATACCCACGGTGATCTGGAGGATGCATGGCACTCACTCCACGAAGAGTACCTCGTCGTCCCAGTTCCGATCAACCTCCTCCGCTACCAGGGCGTTCGCGAACAGAGCTTCAGTGAGATCATCCTGCAGACCATCTATCAACGCCGAGGCTTCTCCGACCGGCTGGAGGTCGCCTTCTTCGAGGAAGAATTCCAGCGGGAGGGCGGCCTGTTCGACACGCGGTCTGTCTGGGAGGACCGTGAACGCCACGTCGAGGAGATTCTTCGCGAGGCGGGTGTTCCGAACCCGGAGTACGATTGGGCTAATGTCCAGCGCTATAACATCCTCTCGGATCTCGTTCTCGAAGGGATGACCAAGCGGGCTACCGGGATGACCGATAATCTCGAGGATATCCAGTCGCGAAATATCGGCCAGCAGCTAGCTGTTGAGACGCTTGAGTCGTATCGGCAGAATCTCGAAGCGGAACATGATCGTCCGGTAAAGCTCGTCCTCTTGATGGACGAGGTCACCCTCTTCATCGGTGATAACGACCAACGGCTCGGAGAGTTGAACGCCCTTGCCGAGAGCATCGAGAGTGTGGGTGGTGATATCCTCACGGTCGTCACCGCACAATCGAAGATCGAGGAGGCGCAGCCCGGGACCGCGACCAAGACCAACGAGATAGGGTGGCTCAAAGATCGCTTCCCACAGCAGTACGCGCTGCCGAGCCGGCACGTCGGGGAAATCGTCCAACAGCGACTCCTCGCGAAATCGGCTGTGGGCGCGGATTGGGTTCGAGAGGTGGCATTGAGTGGCTCGGTCCACCCGCGGAACATGCTTGTGTACAGTGGTGGCAACCAGAACACATCCCCGCCACTGGATGATATCGACGAGAAGAGGTTCGTCGAATACTATCCGCTCCTTCCCTATCAGCCAGCGCTATTCCTGGAGATCCTCTCCAACCTCCGGACCGAGCTGGCCGACAGGAGCAAATCCATCTTCTCCGGCACTGCTCGTGCCATCCTGGCACTTGTCGCGGGACTGCGCGAGGAGATGACGCGGACAGACCGAGAGCGTCCCATCGTCAGTCTCGTCGATTTCTACGATCTCATTCGGTACGAACTCCAGGATATCATCCCCGGGAAAATCGAGGTAATAGAGTCAATCGAAGACGACCCGGCCACAACTGAGTTCGATTTGGATGTCGCGAAGGCCGTCCTACTGCTGTCGTACATCCCGGATCTGGTTCCACAGACCGATGCCAATCTCGCTGTCGCGGTGATGGACGATCTTGACGGGGCTCCACGTTCGCAGGTGAGCACCAAGGTCCGCGAGGCATTGGACGGAGAGCTGGAACGATACATCCGACCGGATACGGCGACTGATGGGGGTGAGTTCCGGATAAGTGAACCCGACGAACAGCGGATGTTAGCGGAAGCGCGGGAGTATGAGACCGACCCAGATTGGGAGGCCATCATCGATGCGCTTGATGAGGAATTGTGGGGCGACATCATCGCCGAGATCGAATTGCCACAAACGCACGCGTATGGCGATGCTGACGAGGATGATGTGGCGACGTACCCGGTGGAGTACCAGTACGCCATCGACGGCCAGCCTCTCTCAACAGGAGACACGGAGAATGCCGTGTTCTCTGTCGGTGTCTTCATCCGAGGACTGCTACCGGATGTCGACGACAATAGTATCGATCCGGATACGCTCTATTGTCTGCTCGATGGCGACGGCTTGGACGACCTCCGGTCGCAGTTAGTAGACTGGTGGGCGCTCCGAAACGCGACGCGTGCGACGACTCCACCGGAATCCATCGCCCGCGATCTCGACGATGCGGCAGATCGGGTCGTCGACAAATTCGTTGCTGCCCTTGACGCGGCCACGTATCGCGTTGAGGCATCGAGATTTGATGGCTTCAAGACAGCACTCGAAGACTACATCGACGAGGCGTATCCCGACTACTTCCATCCGGAACTGTTCCGCGTGGATGACAGCCACTTGAGCGAACTCACGCGCCTCGATGACGATGCAGATCTTCCCGAGTGGGCAAAGACCATCGGCGTCCCGCCCCAAACTGCGGACATCGCGACCTTCAGCGATATTTCATTCCAGGTTCGAAAGCTCGTCGCCAGTGAGATTCAGGAAGCCGACAGTGATATCGATCTGGCAACTATCCTCGATCGAGCTATCGAAAAGGAATCGCTCTTTGCTATCGAAGAGGACGGCGAGCGTTCGCCTTCTCCGGCGATGTTAGCTGTTCTCTGGGGTCTGTGTCGTGCCGGGGTGTTCCGTGTGGTCACCGTTGAAGGAGAGCCAGCAGCCCTGAACGACTTGCTCACGCCTCGGAACCATCCAGATATCGCACTTCGTCCGGTGTCGCCAGGAAAGCGACCCAAAGAGGTCTTCGTCAATCACGACCTGATTCCGCCAACTGCGAGCGAAAACCGCGGGTATATTGTGTTGAACGAGCTTCTCGAGGAGATCGAGAACAGGACCGACTCACTGGCGGAGGAGGCGAGAGTCAAGATCGAGACGACCTTCGAGACGGATGCTCTCTCGACGCTAGTTGTTAATCTCGCGGAGGAGGCAAAAGGCATCGCCAACAGTGCCAAAGATCGGCAGTCCGATGCGACCACCGACGATACTGATAGACTCGAAGAGATCGTCAACGGAGCTGTCCAGGATGAGGACTGGCTCGATACGGCAGAAGAGCAGTGGAATGAGCGATTGGCTCATCTCCTGCAGCTTGAGGGGCTTGTGCGACTCGGTTCGAGCGAAATCGAGTGGGTCGATAATAGCTTCACTGAGGACATCGAACGATTGACTCAACAACTCGCCGAAAACACCGACGCAGAGTGGTGGACGCAGGATGGATGGCGCTCCCTCTATCGCGATCTTGATGCCCGCGGGGAGGCCATCGAGTCGTTATTGTCTGCATGGAGCACTCAGCAGGAAGAGACCGAATTGGCGAAACTCCAGTCGGACCTCGAAGATCACACGTGGCTAATAGAGCCGATGGAACTCCCCGACCGGCGAGTTCATGATAACTTCCGGCTCCAGTACCTGGACCCGCTCAGAAGTTTTCGTTCAACGCTGGACCGTATCGGGACTGCAATCGACTCTCTCACTGATCAGGAACCCGGTGCTGGCGACGAGGGGAGATTAATAGAAACCTTAGGTCGACTCGAGAATATCGACTGGTCGGAACCAACAGAAACGACAGTCGAGACACATCGGGAAACGTGGGAGACACTCAACGGAGTAGTCGGCGATACTGGACCGTCGGATGTTACGGGTATCGGGGTACTTCATGGGGACGCCGAGGCTCTCAAGGCACAACTTGAGCAGCTCGATACGACCGACGAGACACTTGATATCGATGAGGTGGACGGCGGGGTGATCCTTCGATGAGTGCACAGCAAGGGAATCCATTGGCACGATTCACGCAGGAATTGATCGACTTTGCACGAGGGGAACGACGTGGAATTCGGAACCCATTCGTAATGGTGCCCGTCGACCCACCTATCGAGAAACAGGTGGTCACCAGACTCGAAGAATGGACCACGCCCGGCGATGTCGGGATCCTTGCCGAGTGGGAAGACGTAACTGATGGACGAGGCACTCCAGTCACTGTAACTAGCGTTCGCCTCGACGGACTGCTCTCGGAGACGACGGCCTTCCGAACGAGCACTGATCTCGGGCCACTAGAGACTGTATCTTCCGAATCAGTTGAACAGACCCTCCAGCGGAACCTGGCGTCAGAGTTGGTTTCGAAACTTATCAAGGCCTATCTCGGTGACGGTGGTGTCGCGAATAACCAAACGTCTGTGCTGGTCCTGCTCGGACTGGGCGGGCTCTATCCCTTCACCAGGGCGTCGGAGCTCCTCGACGAGCTCGACCGCCGGAACGTAAATACGACCGTCGGTATTCCCTTCCCGGGATCCGTTATCGGCGGCCGACTCAGTTTCTTCAATGAAGATGCACGACACTACTACCCAGCGCATCGTATCGATGACCAGATCGTCGAGGGGGTGCTGACCGATGTCTGAATTCGACACCATTGCTGATCTCTTCCCAGAAGACAGGCATCCCACTCGGCCGCTGGAACCGATACAGAAAGTCGACCAGGTCGATCAGATCGAGCGCGACATCGAGGAGTTCTACGAGACTCCAAGTGCTAAAAACGTCCTCGAGGAAACCACAGAGATCGTCACGGATCGCGGTGGTCAGAAACGCTTCCGGTACGTGCACGCAACGTTCGGATCCGGAAAGTCGCATCTGCTGAAACTCATCGGTGTCGCAACCGGTGAGATCGACGGACTCGAAGATGCTGCGCACAAGCTTGCTAATGAGACAACCGGGTTTAGGGCGTTCCGCGAGGCACTCGATGAGTCGTATATCGATCATCTGCAGCCGCTGCTGATGAATCTCCTTGACCGGGATCGGCAAGGAGCAAATCTTCCACTTCTCCTGTATGAGGAACTCGGTCGTCGGCGAAACTACCCCACTGACCGTCCTTGGCTCCTCGAGTTCAGCTGGCGGCTTGATATTGTTCACGGCCTATGGGACCAAGTTCAACAGACAGATTACGAGGGGCTGACATTTGATGAGGCCGTTGATCGCCCGGCATCGTTGCGTGCGTGGCTCAAAGCAGTGATTCCCGGGTTAGACGGGGCTGCGGCGGCTGGATTCGAATCGTCCTCAGATGTAGCAGCGGAAATCGAACAAGCGAAGGCGGCGGTGGAGACGGAGACATTCTCCCCTGATGAACTCGTGAACCGGCTCTCCCGTACTCGCAACCACCTCAATAGCGGCGGTGAGGTCTACGAGTTCCTCATCGGTTTGGACGAGATAGCGATTTACGTCGGTGACCAGCCACGTCGCTACGACGAGGTGGTGGATACTATTGAAGCGCTTTTTGAGGGTCTAGGATCCCCTATCCTCGGAACGGGACAGTGGCCGATGCGGGACATGCAGCAGGATTTCGTCGGTGATGTAGACGAAGATGAGTGGTACGCGAACGAAGTTGAGCTGGAGGGAGCCGACACGGAGACCATCGTCAGAAAACGGTGGCTCCAGAAATCGACAGCGGGTGGTGATTACATCGAATCGACTATCCTTGAGGGAGCTCCCTCTTTCGAACCACCACTCAAGGACGACGCCGATATCACTGACCATGACGATCCTGTCGAGGCGTATCCGTTCCGTGATCGGGATCTTTGGTTACTCCGAGCCGCAATGCAGGGACTTATCGAAGGTGATCGGGAGTCTGAGCGCGAGTACATCCAAGGACGTGCCCTACTGGTCCGGATCCGGTCACTATTCGATACGCATGGGTGGGCGGATCGCCAGCCTGGTGAGATTGTGTCTTGGGACGTCCTTTACGATGTCCTGCAAGCAGATACTGCACTCATTCCGGAATGGGCACACGACCTCGTCCAACGTGTTGCGGACACCGCTGAGCGCGTTGAAACGCTTGATGACGACCTGGCTGTTCGAACGACGAAGGCCCTCTTTCTCCTCAGCCAAGTCGACGAAGTGCCGCGAACGGGAGAAACGCTTGCCCGTTTGCTCGCCGGTGAGGTAGATGTCGAGCTCGAATCCCTCACTACGGCCGTCAAAAGTCAACTTGAGACCTTGGCCAAGCGGAACTTGATCCGCGAAGATGTCGAGACATCACCCACAGAATATACGATTCTCTCTGAGGAAGATATCCACTTCTGGCAGCAGGTCCAGGAGGCGGCAGCTGAGGTACCACACCCACAATTTCGTACAAATGTCCGGCAGTATGTCCAGGAGGCCGGTAGCGATCGGCTGACTAACGATGATATCACGGCCACTCGGGACTTCGAAGAGTACAGCGATGTCCCCTATACTGTCCGATATACTATCGACACCTCCCTCTCAAGCTCGCCGACTGAACGGTATGACGCGATTGTAGTGCGCCTCCTCGCAGGAGGAGGGGACGCTATCACGAGCGACCGGGAGGAGTGGCAGGAAGTACACGGGGGACCGCAAGGTGTGGAAGATGTCTTGGTTGTGGTCGATCTCCCAGAGGGAATACGCCGCCAGATCAGGCAGCTCATCGGGATGAAACAGGTGCTGGATTCGATGGCCGATCCTCGGCCCGAACTTAGGCTCGAGCGCCAAACCGAAGACGAAGCAATTCAAGACGAAATAGCTGATCGACTCGAGAACGCGCACGTGTACCTTCCGAGCCGGGCAGAGAGTTATGGGACCTACATAGAGTCGTTCGATGATGCCGTTGCTGGCCAAGTTGATGATAAATTCCCGAACCGGAAGAGCATCGAGACCCAGATTCAGCAAGGTGATCTTGAGGACCTCGTCGAATTCTTTGAGGGGGATGGACCGTGGCCACTCACTGATGCTGATGCCGAGGAACTGGGTGTCAACACAGTCCCGCGAACCATCGATAACGGGTGGGTGACGGAGTTCCTCCAAATCTTCGAGGATGAGGATCGGATTAGCGGCGAACGCATTCTTGAGACAATCGGAGGGCGACGAGGGGAATTCCTCGGTACCCCGGAGAACGCCCTCCACGCCCTGTTGTTTGTACTGGTCGCAGATGGTAGAATCGAGATCCGTTCCGATGGTGAGCGACTCTCAGATGAATCAATGATTGCGAGTCACATCACAAGGAGAGGCTACCTTGCTGATTCGGTCATCGGGTTCGATCCCCAACCACCTGCACAGGGGCTGGAAGATGTGTATGCGGAACTCCTTGGCAAAGAGCCGGAGACCGATGATGCGTCTGTACTCTGTCCTGAGATCGCCTCGTGGGCCTCGGAAAATGGGTCGAAGCTCCGTAAGGTGGTCACTCGGACGAACATGGTTTTCGGAACGGGGGTCACCCTCGATGATCTGGAGACAGCGCTCGAGCCCGCCTTGGCTGGTGGGAAACTCGATGCGAACCTGCTGAGCAACCCCACAATAGTCGACCAGGCTGAACTCTACGCGAAAGTCGAACCATTGTTCATTGGGGAGGACGGTGACGCGCTCTGGGACCAATACAAAGCGACCTTCGAAATGGTGAATGAGCTGTACCCGACTGCAACGGAGGTCAAACAGATGCGCCCGTACGCGACCGGGCACAAGGTTCCCGATACTGATCTAATCGAATCGCAGATGGAGGCCGCCGCAAACCTTCGCGTCGACAGACTTCAACGTCTCCACCGGCTGCTTGACGGGACTGAAACGACCACGGTCGACCTCGATTCTCTCCGATCCGAGATAACAAAGGTGCTTGCCAACCCCGATACTGAGACAGCTATCGACAACGTTGCTGACCAGTTCGAGAAAGTCACGTTCGACGGGCTTCGTACCCTTGTGGACAAGGCCAAGGAACAAGAAGACCTATTCCTCGAATCCGAGCTGGCAGATGCCGATGTCCACGCAGAGGCCGAGGATCTAGCCGATGCTCGGGTATTACTTGAAACAGGGGAGGGGGATGAGTCGCTCTACAACCGGATTCAAGTGGTTCATTCCGATCTTGAAGACTCGCACCCAGACTCTTTCGCAACCCAGCAATTGGGACGCGCGCTGGAGGGAACAGCCATTCCCGACAGGAACCGCGCGGAGCGGTTGCTGACTCAGGGTAAGTCGTTACTCGACAGTAGTGACTCTGACGAGATCGAAAGCGAGGATCAACTCGACCAGCTCTGGCAATCCGTTATAGCCCATGAGGACGGGACGATTGTCGTCATAGATACGGAGGATGACCGATGAGACAACAACCAACGACTACACTGACTGAACGTGCTGCAGAACGAATCGACAGTGCCTTTCCCGAGAGATATTCCGGCCCCGTGCGAGTCGTCTGGTGGGATGATGGCGGCTACCTCGAGGAGGTAATAGCTGAGGCCGCGGAGGAGGCGGGTGTAGAGTTCCGGGCTGCCGATCGTTTCCCGCTTGATCTCCGACAAGGAGCGGTCGAGGAGGAGCACCGTGGGGAAACGCCGCAGGTTTGGTACATCGGCGAAGGCAAGGACGATCGGGACTGGTTTCGCGATATCCAAGAGACTGGGGGAGAGGTGACTAGCAGTATCGAGGCTCTAACTGCCGATCTCTACGATGTTGATCCTTGGGAGATTTTCGACGCGGAACGGCACGAACCTGCCCAACGGGAGCAGGCAGCAGAGATCATTCTGGATCGCTTCTCTGGGCTGGGGATCCCTCGGTTAGACGATCTCCGTGAGGAAATCATCACGAAAGGTGAAGGGCAACTGCTTGATCACCTACTTCGCCGCGGATGGCCGGACATCGAGCGTGATGAGAAGACGATCTCGAAGGTTATCGGACAACTCCAAAAGAACGGTATCCCGGTCGATGAGGGTGACAAGCCGGAGGACATTACAAACACTGTCCGCCGGTGGGCGGTTGCACGTTGGCTGGTAGCGACGGGAGTCGCTGCCGACCGATTCCCCTCGGAGATGAACCTCTCCGAAGACGGCCCGGGTACGTTCAACCCTCTTCAGGGCTTGCTTCGAACTCGCGGGTCTCCCGAAGCTGCGGAGATCTATTTAGGAGAATCGTACTGGCCCGATGTAATTGCCGCCCTTGAGTCTCCCTGGGAGTACGCAGAGTGCCCGGTGGATAGTGCGCTAGATGCCGCGCTGTGGGAGGGATGGGTCGAGTGGTTTGAGGACGGTGATCTCCAGCGTTGTATCGAGGAAGCAGAGCACCGGCAGGAAACACTGCAACTGTACTCAGATGAGTGTGCTTGGGTCGGGATCTGGGAACAGGCCGCTCTCCTCTCCCAACTCCAGCAGTACCTTACTGAATGGGAGCAGCGCTCCTCTGATGTCGGCCCATTCGAAGGATACGCAGATGTCGAAAAGGGGAGCTGGCGTATCGACGACCAAGTCCTGCAACTTGAGCTCACCGGCACCCCAGAGAACGATCTCCCACGGTCGCATCCTGCAGTCGACTGGCTTGCGAATCAACGCCAGAAACTCACCCACGAACGCTACCGTGACTACCTCGAGACGTTAGGCGACCAGGTTCGGCGTACAATGCAGGTTGAACAGCCTCTGGCGGATCTGAAGCCGGCCTACAGATGGTGGAGCGAACGGCAGAATGAGTTCGACGAAGCCGGTAACGTCGCTATCTTTCTTATAGACGCACTCAGGTTCGATCTCGCACAGCAGCTTGCCGACCGATTAGAATCTAATCACGAGGTTCGGCGGGAGGAACGGCTCTCCGTTCTTCCTTCCGAGACTAAGTTCGGGATGGCTGCGCTCACCCCGGGAGATGCATTCCGTTTCCATATCGGCATGGAAGGCGAAATACTCCGTGTTGATCGAGGCGGTCGGTCATTAGGGATCAAGCCCAATCGGGTACGAGCTCTGGAAGAACGGGGATGGGATGTGCCAGATGATCCTACCACCGGATGGGAACACAACCGGATCGCCTACTACGACAAGGAACTCGACGACGTAGGTGAGGGGGAGATCGGTGATATTGAAGCCCACTTCCGCGGGTACATCGACGATCTCCATGAACTCATTGAGCGGAAGCTGGGGAAACATAACTGGGACCGAGTTTACGTTGTTACCGACCACGGCTTTGTTCTCTTCCCCCAGGAACCGACGATGGAATCACTCGACTCCGATGACGGCGACGTAGAAGTTAAGTATCGACGTGTTGCCGGTGATTCCATCCAAGAAAGGGGTGCAGGGATATTTCTCGAGGCGAATACACCCGGTGCGAATTACCTCGATACCAACATCCGGCTGTTAGCCGATCCACGGCAGCACTTTAGCAAGCAAGGATACGGGCCACGTCGATACTATCATGGAGGGCTGCTACCACAGGAGTGTATCTTGTCGTTCTTACGCGTTGAGTAATCTCCTGGTTTTCTTTACGATCTCTTACTGTTGCTACTGAGCTTGGACTGCTCGGACCAACTAAGGATCGACCCACTGTGTCCGTATTCTCAGACAACCCTGACTAATCTTATTTGAACATGAGCAACGTCGGGGCATCTCAGCCTCCCAAGTCGGTTGTCGATCTTTAATAGAGTCGAGAGGCAAAACGCAGAAAAGCGGTATATAGTCGGCTTCAGTCCTCGAATTTGGTAACGTCACTGAAGTCACTGAAGTCACGCTGATTTTCGTCTTTCTTGATCTCTTCCATCGGAAGGAATCGGAGTTTCGAGGTCTCCAGATACTTTTCTTGGTACTCGAACGCTAGCCACTGCCGCTCCAGATCCTCGGCGACTCGTCCAGTTACGTTGCTGCCAGCGAAGATATCCAGGACGTAATCACCCGGCTCGGTGAGGAACTTGACAAAGAACGTGGGGAGGTCGCGGGGGAATCGTGCCGGGTGGGGATCGATATCCAGCTCCTTGCAGGCCTTGAGATAGTGTGTATTCGAGGCTGTATTCGCCAGTTCGAGGATGTTGTCTTGGAAGTAGTCACCCAGTACGGCTTCGGCGAGTTCCTCGACGAGTCCCTCGCGTTCGGCGACCGACAGTAGCTTGGGAGAGATATCGCTCTGATCCAGAAGCTCCAAGATATCAGGCTGGTACAGGTGATCATCCAGTTCGTTCCAAAAGTTCGGCCGGATCGCGCCGTCTTCCTTCGGGTCATCGAACTTGTCGCTGATATCGTGGCCACTGGGCCGCTTCTTGTCCCGATAGCCATCTTCCATGAGCTTCTTTTGCGAATCGCTGTACTCCTTGAGAATGTTGGTGTTGTCCGCTTTCGGCCGTTCTCCCTTCGAGAGCCACCAGACGTGGTTCACGGCATCCTTCACTCGAATGCGTTCGATCGTAACCCACTGCGCAGGCGTGGGCAATTTGGCGGGATTGTACCAGTAGAAATCCTGTGCCAGATTAAACGGGCCGGCATCACCAGCGAGCTGAGTCAAGAGCTCGAAATGGTACAGCGATCGAATCGGTTTCCCTTGCTCCCAGCCGCCACCGATATCGACGACGAAACTGCCGTCCTCTGTCAAGACCCGTTCGACTTTCTCCGCAAACCGCAAGAACCACTCGTTGTAGTCGTCAGGATCCTTGTTTCCGTACTCTTTCTTTTTTTGCAGGGCGAACGGCGGTGAGGTGACGACGAGATTGATACTATTCGCCGGGAGCTCATCGAGCAGTTCTCGACTGTCCCCCTGATACGCAGCCCCGTGGCTCGTGGTGTAGTATGGGCTGTTATCCAGTAGTTCGGCGATGTCAGGGTTTCCATCCATAGATGCGTGTTCAGGTTCGGTCGTCTGAGTGGTCATAGATGATATCGTGCCCCTATATCCCGTTTGGGTTGTGGAGCGACAGGTCCATCCTACGCTACGTAGTTTGGACTGTGTAGTAGTATATCGGATGGGAAACGTAAATCTTGCTCTCCCGCCGGCTATGGGTTAGGTCTATACCGACGGGCAGCACAGCTGTCGCCACGCAGATGGTGCGCCAGCGGGATTCGGAAACAGGCCAGTACGAGGAAGTCTACTCCGATGAGCGATTCCTTCAACTTCTCGACGGGACTCGACTCGGAACCTCCGAAGTCGCCGAGCAGCTGGGCTGTCACCGAACAACTGCACACGATAAACTCACACAACTCGAGAAGCGGGGACTGGTCATCTCCACGAAAGTCGGAAACACTCTCGTCTGGGAGCGTGCCGAGAGTTGAGGAAACTATGCCACAGCGACTCCAGATTCGCCTCTGAAAACCGCTTAGATTACTGGAGGTCCGCTACCTGGTAGCTGTCGGACTGTAATCGTCGGCTTACTCCATTCTGAGTCCCGTCACGAGTTCACGATCGGCTCGCTCCGAACTGGTGGTGTAATTAATCACGGCTTGACTCTTGATCGCAGCCGTATCGACGGCGAAGAGTTCAACGAGTCACTGAGATCGAAGTTGGAAGCGGGGCTTGGCAAGCTGGGCGTATAGTGAGATGTTTTGCAACGAGCAAAGGGAGATCACAACTGTTCGCGGGATCACCGGGTAGCCCTTCATCGGTGCGCTCCTGATGTCCCTGAGTATCATCATCATCGCGATCAACGCACAGATGCTTCCGCAGATCGATCTCTCGGTCCCGAGTCCCCCCAGGCGTATCGGCGCCAGGACAGGCGTGACCGGCAGACTAGTGAGTGCGGACCCTCCACTATCAGTTACATACGGCTCTATTGTGGTCCACGTGACGCTCACCGAGTAGCGGAGATACCTCCTGAGACGAAGCTGGTTCTCATGTTCAGGCTGACGGTTGACAAGATCTTACGCCTTCCCACCAGTCGGTTCACGGTCCTCCTCAGCGAGGAGTTTCTCTCGGGCCGAATTGACGTTCGAGCGGACGGCGTCCTCTGTGACCCCTCTGATGTCGGCCCACTGCGCAACCGTGTAGCGCTCAGCCTCCTCGACGACAGTCCAGTCGACTGCCTCGTGAAGCGAGCAATCGCCGGCGACCAGTTCGGCGATCCGCTCGAGAAAGTCTTGCTCCTCCCAAGCGAGGGCGACGTCTTCGAACCGGTGTTGGTCCCGATCGTAGACCGCGAACATCTGGACGGCGCCGTCGCGCTCTAGGTCGGCACGAACGTGAGCCGGGAGCGCCTCCAAGGCGGTCTCCGGAAGCGGATACGCAGGAACGTCGTGGAGTGAAGCGACGTCGAAGGGGGTCAGGCCTCGGTGTGAGACATCCCCGAATTTCATCAAGTATCCAGTCTCCGAGGCGAGTTGCGTCCGCCCTTCGAGCAGATTCTCAGTCAACTCTGGATAGTCGTCTCGGTCGACCGAGCCGGTCTTGAAGATCGTCACGAAATCACTGTCGCCGCCACTAGGTGGGTGTGCTCCCATCGGTTGTCACCTTCTGGTATGTAATAGCAATTCGTCAGTACGGACTATGAGTCTGGCTCTCGAATGGGTCGTCTTCGGGGGGTGGTTCCCGAAGTGTCGCAGCACGATCGGCAAGCATCCGGAGTACCCAACGCCGGCGTCGATGCTGGTTCTCGTGAGCGACGTACGCCCGAACGGTCTCGATGTCGTGCATACAGGCGACTCCGGCGCGGATGAGCCGTAGGTGGTCAGTCTCGAGGAGCGTCTCCGGCGGGAGCTTTTCGAGGATTCTGCCGACATTCGTTCCGCTCATATGTCCTGCCAAAGAGACTCGATTCGCTCGCTCCGCTCGACTAAAGTTACCCCACAAAATTGGATTACTCGGGTACGTGGGGTAACTAAGCTCTCAGGAGTGCGTCCTTCTCGTGAACTGATCTGTCGGGGCGACTGGCTGGGCCGCGATGATCGGGTAGGGGGATCCGTGCAGTTGGTGGAATGAGTCATCGGTTATTGGGAGGACGCGTCTGATGAGCCTCCTCGCCCCATTGCCATCGATAAACTGCCGCAGACAGGGATCCGTCGATAGAGCCGCAAGCATCACAGCGGTTCTGTGACGAACACGCCCCAGTCATGGATGAATGGCCCCTGAATACTCGCTGTCAGCGCATCAGGCCGGCCTCCCTCGAATCGTCCCATGATACTGAACGAAATCGCCCACGGACCCAGCCCCGCCGGATTGTCCGGAGTCCGGCAGGAATCCACCTCGTGGGTTTCAGCGTACACCCGGGCGTGGCGACCGTCGACGATCACGGTTCTGAGTCTGATGGTATCGCACTCCCACTCAGTGTGGCCCCGCCCACGAATCTCGAAGCGGGTGCCTTCAATGTCGACGGAGAGCTGATCATCCAGCCGGAGCATACTGTCACGCCGGCGTTCCTCGTCCATCCGAACGGTTACCCCTGTTAGCGCGAGCCCGTCGATAGGATCGTCATAGGGAGCGTCGTTCGTCGAAGAACTGTCGACCGGCCCGTCGGTCTGAATCGCGGAAGTCGACGCCCCCGCTGTGGATTGTTCGCCGGAATCCGTCGAACTCACCGACGGCGAGTCAGCTGTTGTCGTCGAGATCGGGCCCTCGTCAGGAGCGGTCGTCGTTGAAACCTCTGCAGATGGTTGATCGTTGCGACGATTCTCGGATGAGCCGAGGATGTTCATACAGCCAGCGAGCCCGCTCACCCCGACAGCTGCGACGGCACTCAGTACACGTCGGCGGGAAGGTCCGGATCGGGGCGGCAGCCGACTCGACGGGGATGTCTCGGGAGGGAATCGTGTCGGTGTCCTCATCTCGAATCACCTCCCTGATGGAATCCTGACTGCGAGTCGAACGCATGCGTCGGTCCAGTGATCTGAATCGATGTACCCGGGACGATAGCGTGGCGCTCCGCGGTTCCGTGAGGAATCTCAAGGATCCATCGCGCTCGCCCGGAGTAGTGAATAAGCTCGTCGTCGGGAACACCGGGTTCGGGAACTGCAGAGTGAACTGCCGTGACGGTCCCCGATCCGTCGATGAATATGATGTCGATGGGGTAGGACATTCCTCGCATCACGATTGTACGGTCTGCGGCCTCCCGGTCGTAGACGAACAGCAGGCCGGTATCGGCGGGGAGCGTCTCGGTCCCGCTCAGGCTATGATATCGCTCGGATTCCGTGTCGGCCACCCAGACATCATACACCCACAGGGTCTGCCCACGCTGGTTCTCGAAGAACACCCGGTGAGTTGGCGGTTTATCGTCGATAACTGACGACTCGAGTCCCGATGGGGAAGCCCCAGCTCCCGAGAGGAAGACAGCGCCGGCGACCACAAAGACCGTCGCACCAATCACCAGCACCGCGATGACCGTCGCTCGGCGTTCGAAAGCAGAGCCGAGAGTCCCGCCTGTCTTCTCGCAATCAGGCAAGTCGACAGCCGGCACGGGGTGGGTTGCGTCGTCCATGGCCCTGTGAAACTGATAATCGATCGCTCGGGGGCATGAACATTCAGATTGTGCGCACTGCGTACAGTCCTGACAACTGGCTCAGATGCATTGGGTATTCCTTTCGGCGAACGATGGATGAACATGGCCCGGTGACTGCCGCGACGGACTCTCACCTTTCGGGGGCTCGTCTCGAACGTCCCGTGTTAGGTCGTCTTGTGTCCCTCGACAGCCGGTATCCACACTTCCGCAAAACCTCGACCACTAGGGCGACCCCAATTGTCCTCAAAGACGGATGTCGCCGTGACTATTCCTCGGGTATCGTGACTCGAAGCTTACCGGCAACCTCGTACAGCCACCCCGAGTTCAGAAGCTGGTCGATCGCATAGTCCGCATCATCCGGGTTGTCCGGGAAATCCTCGTGGGCGATTAACTCGTCGCGAGCGCGACTACGGGGGATTCCGCCGTCGTGGTCGCCTTCCGTTATCTCCGCCGAGAGGATGTCGTATCCCCGCTCGATCCAGTCGGGTAACGACCGTGGCTCATCTGAAAACATGATCCCTCATGCTCGAATCACTCGTAGCGGTAGTTCGGCCTCTGGTGATGTTAAACGACCGCAACGTGGCTGACGCCTGGCTGACGTCCGCCTCCAATGAGCCGTGTTCGGTGATGGCAGTTGCTCGCGACCGCCGCAGCTATGAGTTACCCCACGGATTCAGGGATTGTCTATTTGTGGGGTAACTCAGGATAACCCGCGCATTCCGTTCTCCCAATCGAGGGCTCATCGATGAGCCTCTGTTTCGGTCCGAGGCGTATACTTACTGGCGATTGCCGGGCTCACGAACCGCCGCGCTCGATGTGGGACCTCCAGTCCCCTGGTGATCGGCAGGAAAATCGAGTCGCCGCCGCCGGCAACGATAGCCGCGAGCAGCTCGTGCTTGCACAGTACCCGCCACGGCCGATCGTGCTTGTACAGAGGTGCAAGGAGACTGCCCCGAAGCTTGACCTCAGGGTTGAATCCGACAACTCGTGAAACAAACCATTAATTCAATACGCTCATAATAAAAGACAGCGATGAAATACAGTCACCGCTACCATGCATAGCCCACGGAAGAGGTAGCGGAGCGACTGGAATACCACATTGACGTTCATCGGCAAGCGTACAACTACACTCGATACGAATACGAGAACGTTGACGCCGACAACATCGGGTCAACGTACAAACACCACTACCGACTCCCCGACTGGAAGAAACAGTTTCCCGTGTTCTCCGAGGTTAACGGGAAGGCTTTGCAGCGAACCGTTACACGGTTCTACCAGAACCTCTCAAACCTCTCCGAGAAAAAACAAAAAGGCAACAAGGTTGGGAAGTTGAAGTGGAAATCTCCGATCGAGTACCAGAGTATGACGTACTCGCAACACGGCTTCAAACTCAACAACACGAGTGGCCGACACGCGACACTCTGGCTCTCCAAAATCGGAGACATCAAAATCCGATGCCACCGCGAAATCCCCGGAAACGTCGATATTAAAGAAGTCGCTATCAAGAAAGAGACAACCGGCGAATGGTTCGTCTCTTTCGGACTGGAAACCGACATCGACGACCTGCCCAAAAAACCCGACGTAGATTCGCTCGACACGAGCAACAGCGTGGGTATCGATCTGGGCATCCTCAACTACATCCACACCTCGGACGGGAAGACCGTTGACTGGCTCGACCTCGAAGACGACTACGAACGACTCCGACACGAACAATGGAAGTTGTCTCGCAAAGAGAACGGCTCGAACAACTACGAAAAACAACGCGTAGAGGTCGCCAAGATTAAGCGTCGGATTCGTCGGAAAGTGCTAGACTATCAGCACAAGATAACGACGTGGCTCATTAGAGAGTACGATGCCGTGTTCGTGGAAGACCTGAACGTCCAGAGTATGCTTCAGGGTGACAGGAACGCCCGCAACAAACAGAATGCGGCGTGGCGACAGTTCATCACACTCCTCGAATACAAAGCCGACCTGCACGGCTGTCACGTCGTGCAAGTGCCGCCAGAAGGCACGACGAAAGAGTGCGCGTCGTGTGGTGTGGAAACGGCGAAACCCATCTGGGTACGCGAGCATTCCTGTCCGAGTTGTGGGTTTAAAACGGATAGAGACGCGAACGCGGCGATGAACGTCCTCAAACGCGGCTTTTCTGAACTAGGGCTGGGATGGCCCGAAGATACGCCCGTGGAGACTGTGACCGCTACGAACACGACTCAGTTTGAGTCCGTGTCTGCAAGTCACGTCGTAGAAACGGGAAGCCTCAGAGGGTGATTCCGAGGCGATTCACGGACACGAGCAGACCAGCCCGTCCGACCAGGGCAACAGGGGATACCGACTGCCGCTAGCGTACTCCCCAACCAGCAGTGGAGCTGGGAGGTCGATTCCGAAGTCGCTCGGTACCGGCACACACTCGACGGCACTCGAGGAGAGATCGCGTTCGCGAACAACGAATCGACCGGGGATCTCGTATTCCCGTGCGACCGCTCGGATGTCGGCCCCGTTGTCGACAACGACCATCCCGACGAATGTGTTGTGCTCGGTGAGCTCGCCGACGTCGGCGCTCCGTCCGATCGACGGCGGTAGGAGGGAGCCGTACGAGGAACGTTTCAGGACGTGATAGAGATTCATCCAGGGAATGATCGTCGAGTACCAGCGTTCGCGGCGTGCTCGTTCTTGCTCGAGGGCAGCAGACGGGTCATCAGTTTCCCGGCACGCCTGTAACCGGTGAGCCAGAAACGCGGGGACGTTGTCCAACTCCGCCGACGGGTCTGCCTCGACGCGGTCGTAGTACCGCCGTTCCCCGACGAGAGTTCGTCGACACGATTCCTCGGCGTACAGCAAGCCGAGGGGCTTTGACCGGCCTGCCTCTCGCCACAGGTCATCCTCGTCGGAATCAGCCGTCCAGGGGTTGTGCTGGTCGAGCAGCTGTGAGCGACGAATCGGACCGGCGGTCATGAAATCGAGACGGATACGATGTTCGATCGGTTCGATCGCCGGGGGTTCGTCACTGACATCGTAGCAGTGTTGCTGATCGGTCTTCGCGAGCGCTCCTGAAGGGAGCGAAAGCGGCGGGAGGGTCCCGTCGCCCGGGTGAATTCGTCGTGTCGTCATGACCTCACTCTCTTGTGGTGGATAAACGGGGAACAGGACCGTACCGGGAGACTCGGTCAGACGGCGCTGTTGAAATTCTCAATAGTTGAGGGGTTTCGCGGGTCCTGCTGAATAGAGAGCGCGCATCTGTCGCTGAGTTCCACTCCGTATCCCGACAAGTGGGATACTGCCACTGAAAACAGGGCCCATCAATTGAAGGTTCGGTTACAAACGTTCGCGTTGGACCACTACGAACTACCAATCCGACAACGAAGAAAACTACAAATTATACCGAACAGCTCCACATCTCTCCCTCAGTCCACCTCTGAATCATCCCGCTCACGTTCGTAGACCCTGACCGTCGAAATTCGGGTTCCCTCGACGCTCGTCACCTCGACGACGTAGCCGTCGACTTCGACGCAGTCGCCATGTTCCGGCGCACGGTCGAGCTGTTCGAGTACAAGTCCACCGATCGTTTCGACTTCGTCACTCGTGAATGCCCCCTCGATCACGTCGTTGATTTTCGACAAAGGGACGCTGCCGTCAATGTCGTACCCGTCATCGTCACGCCGGCGAATCGAGGGTTCGCGCTCGTCCACGTCGAACTCGTCTCGGAGGTCGCCGACGAGTGCCTCGACGACGTCTTCGACCGTTGCAATCCCCTCAAATGCACCCCACTCGTCGATAACTGCGGCCATCTGCTGTTCGTCCTCCCTGAATTGTCTCAGGAGATCGTTCAGTGCCATCGTCTCGGGGGCGATGATGATCTCGCGGGCGATGTCGCCAACGACCTCGGCGTCCCCGTCCCCCACCTCCGCTCGGAGCACGTCCTTGATGTCAACGAATCCGATTACCTGGTTGCCGTCGTCGGCATCAAGAACTGGATAGCGTGTATGATCAGCCTCGAGGATGATCGACTGGAGGTCGGATAGCGAGGCATCAGCGGGAACACTCACCACGTCCGGTCGTGGAACCATAACCTCCCGCACGACGATGTCGTCGAGATCGAATACCCGCTCGATCATCGTCACTTCCGCAACGTCGATGTCTCCTTCCTCGCCGGAGCGAGTCAGTACCCGAAGGAGTTCCCGCTCGCCGAGCGTCTCGTCCGTTTCGGAAGCGGGTGGGACGCCGAGTGCTCGCGTAAATGCGTTGGCGGCCCCGTTGAACACGACAATGCCCGGATAGAGGAGGTAATAGAAGACCTTCATCGGCGGGGCGAGGAACAGGGAGAGTCGCTCGGTCTGAGCGATTGCGAGCGTCTTCGGTGCGAGTTCACCGAAGACGACGTGGAGAAACGTGATGATACTGAAGCCGATGGCGAACGCGACGAGATGGATGAGACTCACTGGGAGAATCGGTTCCAGTACGGGCTCGATGAGCGCCGCCACTGCGGGTTCGCCGACCCATCCCAATCCGAGCGAGGCGATGGTGATACCGAGTTGGGTGGTCGCGAGATAGTCGTCGAGCTTCTCCATCACTTCTTGCAGCGTCCCCGAACCGGGGCGCCCCTCTTCAGCAAGTTGTTCGACCGATGTTCCCCGTATTCGTACGAAGGCGAACTCCGCAGCGACAAAGAAGCCGTTGAGTACCACGAGAGCCAGCGCAACGACGACCTGCGCAAATGAGAGCGCGACGTTTACCATTGGTGGGGCTGGAAGCGATGGCTGTTCGATTGTCGTGTGTGCATACTCGTCCGTCTTGTTCCATCTACTAAAATAATTTAAAAGAGACTCGAGGAGAGCTGCCTGTTGTGATCATCGAACCAGTCCGGTAGATCTCACGACCGAGACTGTCCCGTTGACCATCTGCTGGATTCACCCTCTAGATTCAGCACGCCGCTTGTATCAACCTGCGGTGATTTTCCACAGAGCCATTCAGACTACTCTCTCGCCAATCCAGAGCGGACTATTCACAGTCCAGTAAGGAGACTCGCAAACTGGTCGAGACGGTCGTCGATGGCACCAACATCGTAGACCGCCGCCTGTCGTTCATAGTACGGCGCCAGCGCCGACGCATCAGGCGCTAACGTCCCAGGGTTACAGTCGGTCGCGATGGTCAGCGAGCACACCGGGGCGTACGATGCCTGGAGCTCGCGCGTGACCGCCTCGACGTCGCTGGGGCGGTCGTCGGTGACGGTGATGATCAGTGGGTCGTCACGCTGTGTCTCGACAACCGTCCGGGCGAGTCCGATCGCCTCAGCTAGGGGCGTCCCGCCACTGCAGTCGGTATTGAGGAGCGTCGTCTGGACGTGGCGCGTCCCGACGGCGAACGGCTTCGCGAGGCGGGCCTGGCCGTCGATGAAGTCGACGATAGCGACGCGAATTCCCAGCCCTTCGGCCGCGACAGCGAGTCGGGCCACCGCCTGAGTTGCTACCTCGATCTTCGGGGGGTCGCCGTTGCGCATCGAGCCCGATCGATCCAGCACGAGCACCAAGGCGTAGCGCTTCTCCTGGCCCGGCGTCGGGGTCTCACACACTCGGGGATCGCCGATGGCGAGTCGGTGTCCGGTGCGGGTATCGTACTGTCCGGCTGTCAGCCCGGTCCGGGTTCCCCGCTGGCGTTCGAGCGTGAGGTCCTTCTCGAGGATCTGCGCAACGCGGGCGGCGCCGTCCTCGACGGCGGCCCATTGGTCGGGTGGGACGAGGTCGTCGGTGACTGGGACGAACACGATGTCGCCGAGGCTCTCTGGGCCAGCCCCGCTCCCGCCGGCGTCGTGCGTCTTAGCCGCGGATTCAGGCCCGTCACCCGAGGGCTGTTCACTGTCCCGACGCTGCCGGTCGAGGACGCCACCGAGCTCTTGGAGTTCGCGTTCGACGGCCTCCCGGTCGACCTGCTCCAGTGCTGCCTCGCGCTGGGCCGCCTCTCGATCGTGCTCGAGAGCCTGCTCGTACTCTGCCGGTGACAGTACGACCTGCTCGTCGCCGCCGTGAGCCGGCCCCAGCGACGGCTCGTCCGCTGCTTCGTGATCGATATCGCCGGCGCGACCGTCCATTGGTTTGTCCTCACTGGACGGCTCCGGGTCGCCCATCCCGTCGTTCCGGTCGTCAGTTCCGGAGGGTTCGGACGCTGCCGATCCAGACTGGAACGCCTCAAGCGATGTCTGCGTCGGGCACTCATCCTTGTCGGCATCTGCCCGACTGTCTTGGGGACCCAACGGGGACGAGAAATCGTCCCCGTTTCCCGGATCGTCCCGGTCTTCGCGAGCTCGTTCGGCAGCCGCCGCGAGTGCGTGCGGTCTCGACGGGTGATCGTCGAGCCCTTCGTCCGGTTTAATCGCTGGTTCCGACCCTGATTCTGAGTCACCGTCCGCTCCCAGCAGATGTTCGCCTCGATTCCGGTCACCTCGCTTCTGTTTGACTGGAGTCGATGCGGTGTCGCCAGTGGATTCCTTGATCTCCGACGCGGAAGGGCTGACAGAGTCGTTCGCACCATCCACGTCGGGATCTGGCGTCACCGCGGGATGGTCGAACACGTCCTGGAACGGGTCTGCCGTCGCCTCGCGATCGACCGAGACCCCGGTTGACTCGGGAGTGTCAGCAGGTCCGTCCTTCTGCGGTGAGTGATCCTGACCGTCAGTTCCCGAGTCAGGGTTATCGTGACTCTGCGATTCATCCGTCGGGTCGACGGCGCTCGCGACGATCGGCTGGAGCGTTGATGTCCAGGTGTCGATGACGCGGCGGGCTCGCTCGACTGAGGCGGTCTTATCGTGCGTGTGGGTCGCGTCCTCGAGGTCAACCCCCCGGATAGCGAGGGCATCGGCGGCGAGCTGATTCAGCGCATTCCGCACCATTCGGAAGGCGATCTCGTCGGCCTCGGAGACGAACCCGACACGGTCGTCGGCCTCGTCGAGGAGTACCTCGGTGGTTCCGGTCGGGTAGACCGCGGCGTCGTACAGGGCGGTGGTGACCGCATCCCAGAACGAGAGGCGTGCCTGCTGACCGTCTCCAAGGTCGTCGGGAGTCTGTGAGTGGATCCGCCGGGTGAGTTCGAGTCGGATCTCGGCGGTCTCACTGAAGTTCGCACCGTGGATCGCCTCGCTCTCGATCGCGCCGTCCTCGACGATGTTGATCAGTTCGTGGACGTAGCGATGGTAGGCCGGGGCGATCTCGGCGTCGAGCAACCCAGCGATAGGGACAATCGCGGTCTTGAGGATGTGGAGGAGTTCGTGGAAAGCGAGGCCGAACTGGTGGGCGTGGTCGGCGGTGAGTTGGTCGTTCAGCGGGACCCGCTCTAGCGGCGCCGGGGCGGTCGTGACGAGGACGAGAAACGCGGCGTCGACGCCCTCGAGCAACTGAGTGGCCTGGCGCCGTTCGAGGTCGGTCGCGTCGCTGCTGACCAGCGCGTCGATGTCGGACGGCAGGACCGCCGCCGTCTGGACAGCCGAGGTGAGGACGACCTCCACGTCGACGCCGGGCGGAAGATGGCCCTGAAGGAACGATTGGAGCCGGCCGGCTCGCCCGGTTGACGCTCGCACCCAGGCGTGGATGTCGGGCGTGAACGTCTCGTCGAGGGTATTCGAGTTGGCTGAGAATTCGGTCTTGGACATGATGAGGATTGAGAGGAGAGGGCCTCCCCGCTCCTTTGCCAGCGCTAAATCATCCCTGCGAATTATCTCTGAAGCAAAAGAGAGGATGCGACGGGAGTTCAGACGGGACTAGAGATAATCGTCGAGTGTCTCGTGGGTGTCCTCAGGATACTGGTTCGGCTCGGCGACCGCCCACACCTCGTTCTTGACCGCGGCCTTTGGCGAGACGCCGTCTTCGACGTGTTCACAGACGATGACAAGGTTCCGTGTCGACAGCGTCGGCCAGTTCTCGTTCTGGCGGGTCTGGTGGGCGAACTGGACGAACTTCCGGAGCGTGCCCCGGTCGACGACTTGGTAGCCACTGTTGACCTGGGCGTCCAGTGTGTCCATTTCAACCTCAACATCTTGGATATAAGACTGTTCGAGCGCGCGGAACCGCCCGCGGGTAGCGGAGTTCATCGGCTCGGAGTCGCGGTACTCCCGTGTTGGGGGGTTCATCGTGATCACGATCCGCGCCGATGGATGCGGCTCGATCAGTTCGCCATGAGCCTTCACCAGCAGTTTTCCCTCGTTGAGCAGGCGATGGAGCGCCATCGCGGCCCCGGCTCGCATCACGGGGAACTCGTTGAGCACCAGCACCGACCCGTTCAGGAGTGCCTGCTTTGCGGGCCCGGTTCGAGGAACGATCAGCCCGTCCTCGGTGGGCGTCAGCGGTCCGAACAGGTCCTCGGTGTGGGTCGCCTCGTCACAGTCGATGGAGACGTATCCTCGGTTTGTCTCGTGGCAAAGATACTTGACGAGGTAGTTCTTCCCCGAGCCGCGTGGCCCGACGAGGCGGACGGGAACCAGCCCTCGGGCGAGTTTCTTCGCGAGCAGTTCGTCAAGGGGTAGCTGGAGTCGTGGTTCGACGGGGACGGCCGGCGGAACGACCTGGCTAGATTCGTCGACCGGAAGGGCGTCGTCGCCGTCGTCGGGGTGGGTCGCCGCCTTCGGGACATCAGGGTGGTCCGGGTCGTCGAGGATATGCAGGCCGGTCGCCACCGGGTCGGCGACGTTTCGACCGATCGAACTAACGTACTGCGCCCCGAGGGCGTCCGGGTCGAGGCCCTCTGTTCGATAGACCGGTTCGCCGACGGTGATGTCGGTGGTCGCGAGGTCGACCACCCGGGGCACGCCACGGTCCGTCTTGCTGTCGACCCGGCGAGCGTATCGCTGGGCGGCGGCGGTCGCGAGACGAGTACCGACGGGGACGTGCTGTGGAGCCTCCTGAAGAATGGCTGCCGCCCGACTCTCGGTGAGCGTCCCGGTCAGCCCGGCGAGGTCGTCCACGTCTGTGTTGCCGAGGGCAGCGAACGTCTCGTAGCCCGCATCGCGGAGCGCCTCGTCGATGGTCTCGGTGACGACGCTGATGATAGTGAAATCGGGAGTGTCCGCCGTGAGTCCGAACGCCTCGACGATTATGTCCGGTTCGGGTCCCTGTGGGCTAACGCCGGTGATCGTCGTCGTCCCGCCGGCACCCCGCTCCAGGGTGTAAATCCCGGCGTCGGCACCCTCGTCGATGAGGTCAGCGGCGGCCTGCTCGCCGATGTCGACGTAGTCGCTTACACGGAGGGTGACGCGTTCGAGGGGGATCTGGCCGCCCTCGCGTCGGAGGAGTCGACGCACGAGATGGCTCAATACGGCCTGTTCGTCGGGCTGGCTGTCCGCGTCGTCATTAGTAGTGAATGGCATGGTAACCTTCTGGGGAGTCCGAGCCAAGGCGCACTGACCGCCATCCTCGGAGTCTCCGTCGCTCCACTGCAAGAGAGAAATCGGCGCGTGTCGTGATCGGAACCGCCCTCAAATATAGCCGGTTGAATTACCCAATCTCTGACAGAATTGGTCTGCTGAATACAGAGGATGAGTTCAGCAAGTGTCTTAATTTATCTAGCCGTTCTTCACCGCTGATGGTATCCCCTATGCAATTATGGAGATTCCTGAGTAAAGTATATTCTTCTACTCTTTCTAATAGCTGATACAGCCGATGGTGAAGTATCTCCAAATCAACGGAGATGAGGAAACTCAGAACAGTATCTACGCCAATCTACTGGATAAATCGCTAAAGTACGGTCCAGAATTAGCGGAAGAACTCCATGGTCATCCATTGGTTGAATTTTCCGAAAGATCTCGGGTGACGACAGTACAAGAAAAACTTGGTCAGGATGATGATCGAGAGTTGGACTGGGTGATTACTGAGCCACAGATAATCGGCTTTGAATCGAAGAAATCGGACGCTCTCACAGTAGATCAGTTATCGGACGAAATGACTGAGTTACAAAAGTTATCGGATGATCCTGTTCTCGTGGCGATCACTGACGACCTGCGGGCACCTTCAGAAGTACTGGAGAAGACGCGGAGTAAAATCGAAAACGATGGGACGCTTATTTGGAAAAGTTGGCATCAAATAGCCCACTGCGTCTATGATCTAGCATCCTCTCCGAACGAACTCCCTCCAGAACACCATCCCATCTTGGACATACTACAAGACATGTTCGAGTCAGAAAGCTATGAACCGCGGTTCAAGGGCATCGAATCCGTAAATATTACACAAGACGATTTAATCAAACGGGAAAAGGATCTTTTGTCTCTGATCTCAGATATCACGGTCGGCTTGCCGGATGATCCTGACTGGCTAGAACCAAATCCGACATCGTACAGTTCAGACACGCTATCGAACTTAAAGAAGGGATATTACCACATCTGGCAGCATTGGATTTCATTCCGATTCCTGATCGAAGACTCCGAAGATCCAACTAATTGGGAGATGGAACGGTCTTCTATCACTGTATTAGTGCACCTTACAACGGATGAATTCCTGACCGTGCTTGATATCGACGGAGATGTTGATAGTGGGTCAAGGACTACAAATCACAAGGCAGTAACAGAGAATGCAGAACAAATCTTGAAAATTTGTTCAAAATTTGACTTCCAGATCTGGACTTCACCGAATTCTTGGGATAGTGACGGCCGTTCAGTAGAAAAACACGAACTAGGTGATCTTCGAGAGCTACTTTCTGGATCTAGCGGATTTGGTTATCTGCCGCACAAACGATTGATGATTGGCCGTCAGTTCAACAGTTCAGATTATCCTCCACAAGAGCTGGTGAAAGAGATTGTAAAGACATTAGAACTACTGAAGTTGGAGTTTATAGAGAATTCTGAAATATTCGACAAGGTTTTCACTCAGAGTGAATAGGTAGGCAAAACAGCCATCATCCTATAGTAGCGCTCACGATTTGAAGATATCGGTCAAGAGGGAAAGGACTGAGTTGACTTCCTGCTCCATCAATGTCCGTAGCGCTCGTAAGTGTATCACTTACCAGAGAATTAACAATATACCAACGGGATAAGGTTTTACTTACCGTTTGGTCGGTCCAAATCTATAGATAGCACAGTGACCGATACGCGCTGTGTATTCAGCACAATCGTCGGAATGTGTCCGCTATTGAGGATTTTAGCAGAGTCAACTCAACAGAACAAGCGAACAACAGTTGATTAGTTCACACATCGAATCCGTTCCGCCTGAGTGCCTCTGCCAGCTCACCGTCAGGATCCGCCGCGAACTTAACCAACGATGACTCTGGTCTTGTTGTCGTATATAGTTCAGAGTCGATATTGTCTGGGATTTCGTTCGTGTGTGACTTGTCTACAACTGCAACTGATATTGGCCTCGTGGCCGTGTCCTCTGACCCGCTCATTAACTGACGGTACGGAAGGGCGACGGTTGGCCTTTGGCATTTGGGTATAAAATGCTCTTTACGACAAGAGCATTTGCGAGGTAAACTATCACGGCCGCACAGTCCGCGCCCAATCTGTATTGAATGATCTCAATCGGGAAACATCGCCTTGTTGAATTTGCGCCCTGTATTCAGCACGGTAATCGAAACTTATCACTGAGTGATGATTTTTCGATAGGATCATCAAATCAGATGTCGTCCAGTTGTTGCTGGACCTGATCGTGGAGTCGCTGGGCCTCCATGTCCGAGAGCGCGGCCTCGGTGTCGACTTCGATCCCCGGGATGTCCACGATGTCCTCGAGGGCGTCGCTCAACGTCTGCTGGCCTTCCGCGAGAACTCGTTCGGCCGCGTCTTCGACCTGCCGGTCGTGCTCCTGCATCGCCAGCTGGATCATCATCGCCGGCGACCGGAGCAACTCGCCAGCCACTTCCAAATACTCCTGATAGGTGTTCGAAGCCCACGACCCGGTGTACTCCTCGAGCAGCGCAATCAGCAACGACAGCTGGAGGTTGAACACCGTCGGCCTGGACGTGGGATCGGCGAGGCTGGTCGCCCGGTCAGCTGCGACAGCGGCATATGTGTCGGCAATGCCCCAGTATCGGTAGCAGTCGGCAGCCGAAAACGGAAGCGCCTCGAAATCATATGTGATCGCCCGGGTCCGCCGGAGTGTTTCGTCGATGTCGACCACCCGCGTCTCGACATCGTCGTAGATCGACGCCCACCACTCGCTGATGGGTACCCGGTCGTTCGCCCGCTCGTGATCGGCATCGGTCGCCTGCCCGTAGTGCCGGCGCGTGTACCGCCGGCCCGTATCCGGGACGACTGTTTCGCTGTCGGGGAAATAGAGGATCGGCTTCGCCCACAGCGTCTGAGTCCCCCGGAAGTCGTACCCCGTCTCGAATCCGCCGTACACTACTAGCTCCTCTTCCGGATCGTCGGCTTCGGTCTCCCGAACACGACCGGCCCCGAGAGCATCGAGGTCGTTCTCGTCGTCAATGTCGACCACCTCCTCAGGCGGACCGACAACCTGCCGGAGGCCGGGACAGACGACGAATAGCTTGAGCAGTCCACCCCAGTCGCGGTAGCTCAGCCAGCCAAACGCGCCGGTCTCACCTCGCCGCTGGAGTGCGGTGACGATCGGCTGGTAGGCCTCCTGTGGGTTGATGATCGAGTAGCGATCGGAGGCGATCTGCCAGCGGAATCGGACATCGTAGCCCAGCGCGCACAGCGCCTTCCGGCGCCGGTCGACGATGTCCTGATGATCGTCGACGGGGACGATCGGCTCGGCGTCGATCCGGGAAGCCAGTTCGTCCAGCGAGTGCCCGGTCGCCCGTTCGAGCACGTCGGTATCGAGCCCGTGAACCGACTCGATGGCGGCGACATCGACGGTGCCGTCGGTCGCGACGAACTCGTTGGTTGCCCAGAGTTCGCCGGAACTGGCTCGTGGCAGAACCTCGATGGTCTGCTCAAGTGGTGTCGCGCCGTCGTCTCCACACCACGCTTCCGGTGAATGCCTATCGTCCCCAGGAATCACTTCTGCGCCGCCGTCGGTGAGGCCGGCGAACCGGAGCGTATGCTCTTCGGCGATGAGCGCCGTGACGGGGACGTGGTCGGACACAGGAAATCCGCTCGGCGTGTCAGTGTCTGTCGTTGAGTCGTTGCTCCGCTCGCTTCGCTGTGAGTGCTGGTCAGTAGCCATAATCGGATCTGGATGAAGAGCGTTCGGCGCCGATGTCGTCGCTTAGGCAATCGCTCGACCGATCTTGAACTCTTCACCCCTCTGTCGGAGAGAAATTCGCGGGACGACTGACCGGCCAACCGCCACCAGATGTGGCCGAATCTCGAATTATGCGGATAATGTAGATTATTCTATCCACCTCCGCCGACCGTTAGTAGTGCCGCTTCCACCGCGAATCGCTAGATTCGACGGGTACACAGAGTTTCACAGTCGCATCTTGTAGTTTAGGATGAAGCCGCACTAGCACGTCGTATTATTACTAGTCTGGAAGATAGGGATAGGTTCTCTAAGTCAAGCGGATCTCGCGAGCCAATAGTCTCATTTTGAGTTGAATGAACTAACCTCAGCTCAGCGTGGGTATCGAGTGGTATCTCACGAAAAGAGTGATATGCAGTAGTTTCGATAGTTTCAGCAATGGCGGAGTTCGACAGGATATCGTCTGCCGAGGATCTTGAGGGACTCTCCAAGCGCGAGCAGATTGGAGCGCTTAGGGACGCCTACGAGAACCAGACGAGCTGGCTCGCAAAAGGGACGATTCGGGGGAGCGGAGAATTTGTCCGTAGCGGATTCTCGAAATCACACTTCCCCCTTGAATTGGTACAGAATGCCGATGACGAGAAGGCCACCACGATTCAGTTCGAATATGACGAGAAAGCGGGCGAGCTCAGAGTGTTCGACGACGGACGCGGGTTCGATCGAGAGGGTGTGATTGCTGTCTGCCAACAAGGGCGGTCCCGAAAAGAGAGTGACAAGCAGATTGGATTCATGGGAATCGGATTCAAGTCACTCTTTGAGGTGTGTGACCGTGTTGACGTTCACTCGAACGGCTATCACTTCGGGTTCGACACTACCGATGAAAATGGGGATTCTGACCAGAGCAGCGTTCCTGGATTCTTACGTCCAGAGTGGGTTGGGGAAGACGCCGCCCCGGATGGGCCTTCCCTCGCATCCGGTCGCTTCGAAGACGGACCGACAACAACGATCGTCGGGCACGTATCAGAGACTGATGGGATTAAGACGGCCTTAGAGACGGACAATCTTTCGCCGTCAGTATTCTTATTCTTGGATAGTCTGGAGCAAGTTCTCGTCCGAAGTGTGTCGGGTGACGTTGACCGGACACTCGGTGGCGAGCGTTCGACTGCTTTCGACGACGAGAGCGTTCAGCGGGCAAGCGAGATGTACGAATCCGAGATTAAGACAATCGCCACATCGGACGAAGCAGATGGCGACGAGAAACCTCCCCTCCCCGACCAACCTGTCGAGACGAGAACACTCCGTCACGATGGTGAGGCTGAGCGGTACGTGCTTTTTCGGAACGGATGGAGACCAGACGACGTCGAACGCCCACAGTTCCGTGAGGACATCGACAAGAGCGACCTCTTCGTCGCGCTCAGGCTTGACGAGGAGGGGCGTTTGTGCGGCTCGGACGGATCCATCAGGGTCAGTCCCCTCTTCAGTTACCTGCCGGTCAACCAATACAGAGACACGAACCTCGACTTCGTTGTCCACGCCGACTTCGATTTGACCCTTAACCGTCAGGACATCCGGGGAGAAAGTGAGTGGAACAAACGTGTCGTTGGCGAACTTAGGCGTCAAGTGTTGCGCCCCGTCGCGCAAACGGTCGCGAACCACGAAATGTGGCACAGTCAACTCGAATACATCGTGCCCGAAGAACGGGGTAGTGAGGGGCTCATCCACGAGAGGTTACTGGCCGAATTCGTCGAGGAACTCGAGTTGATGCCCTTACTCATCGTGGCGGGCGACCTCGACGAAGATGCCGATCCGGGACTTGTAGCACCGGAGAACGCCGCAATCATCGCCGACGATGTCGTGGAACTCCTCGCGCCGGCGACGATTCATCATGAAACCGGGACATGGCCAGTCACACCCGAACAACATGCCGTCGTCAACCGCATCGAAGGCTATTCCGACGAGATAGAGTTGACGGATATCCTCGCGAATCTCTCGGCCGATACCTTGGCCGACCGCGAAATGGATTGGTTCAGACGAGCGTTTGTCAGATGTGCCGGATTCGACCCCAAAACGGAAAGTGTGCCTACTGAGGAGGTGTTAACAGAGGAGCTGACCGCCGGTGACACAATTCGTGCAGCGTTTACCAACGAAATCATCCCGATAGAAGGCGACGAACTCGTCGCAGGTGCCGAGAAAAAATTCCTGTGGGGCGATGTCAAACTCCAGCCTGAGGGCGGGTACGAGGGCTTAAAAGACGACGTTCAAGAACTGACGGACGAACCAGTAGTCGACTCCACACTCTTCTCAGGCGAGTGGGGCCACGTGGTCAGACGACTGTTCGAAGAGATGGGTGCCGAGGTGTTGACAACATCGGAACTGCTCGCTCAGGCTGCATCAAATGGAACACTCAGCGATATCTCAGCCGCACGAATCGCCGAATCGTATGCGAACGAGTCCACTGTAAATAAGACGGCGTCGAAATTGCTGAAGGAGTTAGAACTCAGTGGTGCAGCGGATGAATTGCTCACCGAAATAGAAGATGATCCAGATCCAGAAACGATCGGCGGGGCACTCGAACGATGGGCGGTCAAGAACTGGTCTACCATAGCAGAGGGCGACAGATTAGCCGTCCTCCGGTATCTAAAGTCACGACTGAAAGAGGCTGAGGAAGAAGAATTAGACATAGATGGGTTAGAAAATATAAAAATTCCGAGAAAAAATGGCGATGAGTGGGTCGCCACCGGACGGCTCCTTTTCCCTAAGGATTTCAATCCCGAATATCCCTACGAGATACTCAGAGAAGAGTATGCGACGGTCTTCTCTGACAGGCGCGGAGAAAAGTACTGTTTCGTTGACCCGACGATCATCAACGACGACCCAGACGACTGGCGCACACTGCTCAAGAAGTCGCTCGGTGTCAGAGACGAAGACACAAATAAAGAACTCTCGGGGAAGATCGGGGAAGCGTTCGCCCGTGAGCGACTTGAAGATAGAGGAATCACGATTGTCGCCGATAACTCGGATCGACTGCAGGAGGGATGGGACCTGAAGGACGAGGCTGGGAATTTTTACGAAGTGAAATCTCGCGTCGGGCGAGTTCAGAATATCGATCTAGAAGGCAAGCAGTTTAAGAAGCTCGTTGGCGCCGAGGAGGGGGACTACGAGTACTACGTAATCTCCATTCAGAACTCACTAAGGCCCGAGAACACGGAGATCCAAGATATCTCTGATGTAGCCGACGTGTTGGAAGCACAGGATGAGCTGAGCTTTGATCCTGAAAACACAGATAATGAGATATCGCTTCGCTCTTCAGTAGACTGGCGGAAACAGGAGAATTAGAACCCCCAACCGGTCAGGAACGGATACGCACAAGGAGCGTCTTTCCTCCGGCCAGAGGCTAGTACGGCTTCAAACACGGACAAAAAGATACGACTGTAACACTCTGTACCCATGGAATGCAGCGGTTCACGGTTGAAGCGACATTAGCTCGGCTGTTTCCAAAGGGTCTGCTGGTCGTCATCGCAGCGTGGGATGTACTCCGCGCCCCCGAACCATCGGACGAAGACATCGCGGCTGGACCGAAGACGCTCGGCGGTCGTCTCGCCGATCTGATCATAGTCGGTGAGCGTGGTCTCGTACAACACCCAGGCCGCGAGTTCGCCCATCGTCTCGAAGTCATCAGCCAGCGCTCGCTTCGCTACCGTCGCGGTCAGCCCGAGATGGGTCCCGATCCACTGTTTCGAGACCGACTCGTCAGCCGGGTCGAGCGCCCCGGTGCGAATCTCCTGTAGCCGACGCAGGTTGTCTCGGCGGTTCCCCTTCCTCCACAGGACATCGTCGTATCGCCGGGCAAGCGCGATCTCTTCGGCGTAAGTCAGCCCGTCGATGTCGGCTGTCTCGATGTCGACGTCCGACGGTGACGGCGCCGTGTTCTCCGGGTACTCCCGATGGGCGAACTTCGTCCGGAGGCCATCCGCTTTGAGGTCCTGCGACCGGACCGTCCAAGTGTCGCCGGTCAGTTCACGTTTCACGAAGTTCGTCGCAAAGAGGTGATAGTCGTCGACCGCGACCTCGATCCCGAACGTCGGGGCGAGCAGGGCAATCGCCAGCTGGCAGGCCCGGTCGTCCTCGGCATCCGGACCCCAGTCGAACCCACCCGGCGAGACAGGGTGGACGAACAGGTGCTTGTCAAGGAGATCCTCGCCAGCGTAGACGAGGGTGCCGCCGATGGTTCGCTCACCGCGATACCGTCGGGCGCGATACGTGGATCGTCGATAGTTGGTTGACATCGTTGTGGGAGTGGTGTTGACTGGGTACGGGTCCGGTCTGGTTCGAGACAATCAGGTCTCGATCCGCGGCGCGAGCATCCGGGTAATGGCACCATCGCCGTCGGCGAGCTCGTAGGAGAGAATCAGCGGGAAATCCTCGCCGAGGTCGAGCGTCACAGGCGTCCCCGTCGGAATCGTCCGGACCAGCTTCTTCAGATAGTCCAGACTGAAGAGCGTGCTCGCATCCCCAGCAGCGAGAATCTCGAGGTCCTCACTGTCGAGTTCGAGCGTGACGGCGTCGGTGTCTCCTTCGGCCTCGATGACGAGTGCCTCGCTGTCGGCCTCCATCCGGAGTCGAACGTGGTCGGCGACCAGATCGGCTGCTTTCACCCCTCGCTGGAGGGCGTCGCGGTCGACGGTTACCGCTGCGGGCAGATCGAATTCAGGGAGCTTCGGTTCCGACCGGATGGTCCTCGAATCGAGACACGCCATCGAGTAGCGAAGTCCGGCGACCACGACGATCAGCTTCCCCGACTCTTGATCGAGGAGCAACTGCACGAGATCGTCTTTAGTGGCGAGACCGACGGGGTCGGCGAGGCAGTTAAGATCCAGCCCCAAGGTGCCGGAGCTGGCCTCGAAGGACTCGAACGCCGCTGCCTCGAGTTCGAGGTCGTCCATCGCGACGTTCGCGGAGTCGATCGCCCTGACAGTCAGCCCGTCCTCGGTGACGCGGACGCGGGCCTCGTCGACGAGCGCCCGCAGCGAGGAGAGGACGGTCTTCAGGTGAGTGGCCCGGATCGCCGCCCGGAATGAGGCCGGCGGCTGGTCGGGAACGCTGTCGTCAGGGGTTGCTTCATCAACCGAGTCCCCGTCGGAATCGTCCATCAACTCGGGCTGTGCGTCCGCCGCTGGCTCGTCGTGTTCGGTATCGTTGCCAGTCGGTGTAGAGCGCTCTGTTTCGGCTTGTCCGGTGTCGGGCTCAGGTTCGCGGTCAGGTTCGGTATCTGAATCAATGCTCATGGCGGG
>Ga0207757_100116_pt1 | contig 68344 bp, 65 predicted proteins | sample A23P3SouthBayCA_2_FD_187752 | JGI IMG/M metagenome (GOLD analysis project Ga0207757, IMG submission 187752) | Aerobic enrichment media microbial communities from Eden Landing Ponds, California, USA - A23 P3 (2) (SPAdes) | ecosystem: Environmental > Aquatic > Marine > Unclassified | place... | reverse complement strand
CGTGGCCGAACACCGCCCGCCACGTCTCGCCCATGTTATCTACGGGCTGGCGACGTCTCCGGATAAAAAGCTCGGCTCGGGAAACGCGTCACAGTAGGCTCTCACCCAGCACGATCACGGCGAGATTGTTGGCGAACACGAGGAGGCCAACGGAGACGAGAAAGCCCAGCCACACCTCGATCGTGAGGGCGAAGTAGTAGTTCGCCGGTGACGGCGTCCGTCGCAGGCGGCCGATGAGGCGGTGAAAGCAGCCGACGACGAGCACCACGACGGTAAGATGGGCGCCGACCACGACGAGGATGCTCCGTCCCAGCAGCCACCGCATCAGGGGGTTGCTCTCGGCGCCGGCGCCGACGAGACGGGCCGCCGCGAGCGTCGTCAGCAGGTCGACCGCGAGGAGCAGGAAGAGCGCGACGGCGATCCAGTCCCAGTACTCCTCGATCCGCGCGTCCGTGATCCGCGCGGTCACGGCCTATCGCTCCCGTCCGGTCGCACCGTCGCGCCTCGGGCCGGTGTTCTGACGGGTCGAGTTGTCGGAACCGGGACGATCACGCCCCCGACTTCGGTCCGCATCGGTATCCCGGTTTCGCTCCGTCGAACGGTCCGTGCGGTCGCCCGCGTCCCTGTCGCTATCCCCGGTGGAACGCCCGTCGGTGCGAGTGACGTTGCGGGCCGTGCGGTCGACCGCGTTCGTCCCCTCCGATCGCTCCGTCGTCGACGTGACGGCGTCGGTCCCCGCCTCGGCGGTGTCGTCGCCCGTGTCGGCCACCGTCCTCGGGTCGCCGTCGGCCGACGCCGGCGAGCGATCGGGCCGCGCCGCCGTCGGTCCGTCGGTCGACGGCGCCGCCTCGCTTGCGGCCGCGGCCTCGACGGCGGCCAACGCGTCGACCGTGTCGTCGCGGTCGGCGGTCCGTTCGAGGATGGCTTCGATGCGGGCGGGCGAGGGGTTGCGCCCGGCGGCCTCGACGAGTGCTGCGGTGCCGGCGACGTAGGGCGCGGCGGCCGACGTGCCGGCGAAGTGGGGGTCGGAGCGCGTCCGGGCGTCGGCAGGCGCCGTCAGATCGACCGTGCCTGTGCGTGAGAGCGAACTGTACGTGGTTCGCTCCCCGTCCGTCACCGCACCGACGGCGAGAACCCGCTCGCTCGTCGCCGGGGCGACCATGCTCCCGTGAGCCGTCGTGTGTTCGAGTTCGTGCTGGCTGGCGAACACCTGTACCCGTCCGGGGTCGGACCGCGATTCGGCCACGTCGTCGGCGTAGACGGCGACGTAGTACCGCCCGCGCGGCACGGCCACGTCGACGCCCTCGACGGAGAGGCCCGGTCCCGTCCCGTCGCCGGTGGATTTGGCGACGACACGATCGGGGCCGTTGGGCAGGCGGCGGTAGAGATAGAGGTCGTAGTCGGCGGCAGTACGCCAGCGCAGACGGACGGTCACCCGGCCCCGGACCGGACGGCCGTCGGCGAGGACGTTGGCCGCGTCGTCCTCGGCGAAGGCGACCCAGCCGTCGGCGGTTCCTTCGCCCGCCCAGTGGCGGTTAGCGTAGTTGCCAGCGGAGGTGACGAAGACGACGCCCTGTCCGGTGGCTCGCTCGGCGGCGGCGGTGATCCGGCGTTCGTCGCCCGCGACGCTTGGGAAGTAGCTCCCGGAGTCGACGATGACGTCGACGCCGCGGGCGGCCAGCCACTCGACGGCCGCCGCGTACTCCGCGGGCGTGGGCGTCCGGCCGATACTCGCGAGATACAGATCGGAATCGGGCGCCGTCTCCGACACCACCTCCGCGACGGCGGTGTCGTGGGCGGTCGATCCGGGCGCCTCACCCACCTGTCGCTGGCCGGAAACGTGGGGTTCGAGACTGCCGTGCGCGTCGAAGCCCGTCCCGATGACGCCGACGGCGACCCCCGACCCCGTCAACCCGCGTTCGTGGACGGCGTCGGCTCGGACCGTCCGGAGGGCGTCGGCAGTCGCGCCGGCGCTCGACGGATGGCGCTCGACCGCGCCGCCAACGGTCGTCCCCACGTCGCCGATGCCGGCCGACTCGGTCGTCGTTCCGGCGCGCACACCACCCAGCGCCGGCTGGACGACGGCGACGACGACGACGACCGTGAGGAACGCGACGCGACGGCGCGGGGCGGAGGACATGGGTCAGTCCGTGTAGTGGTTCCAGACGGTGAGGAGGGCAACGACGAGAAGGCCACCGGCGAGGAAGGCGACGCCCGGCGGGACCAGGCCGAGGATCGGCCCGGCCGCCCCACCGACGCTATCGCCGACGCGCGGCGCCGTCCCGGGGCCACCGAGGTCGACGACACCCGTGCCGAAGGCGCGCTGGACCGCGAACGCACCGAGGGCGAGGACGGCGACGAGGCCGACCAGCCGATCCAGGGAGTCCAGAAACCGCTCCTTGTCGGCGTCCGACCCGACGACGACCAGCGAGTCCTGTGTCGGCGCGTACACCTTCATCTCGCGGCCTTTCACCGAGTAGCGCGTGCCGGCGACTTCGACGAGGCCGGCCTCCTGGAGATTGCCGAGATGGTGACGCACGTTCTGGAGGGAGGTCGACACCGTGTCGGCGAGTTCCGACGCGGTCGCGGGGCGTTCTTCCAGCGCGGTCAGAATCGAACGGGCCGTCTCCGACGACACCGATCCGATGAGGCGTTCCGCATCGTCGTCCGTCAGGGACATGACGCGGAGTTCGCCGTCCCCCTCGGGCGTCACGTCTCGCTCCAAGTGGGGGGGTAAGAGCCCTGACATCAGCCGTGCATTCCAAATCCAGATAAAAAACCTTTCGCCACAATCTCATTCAGTAATCAATTTGATATTTTCAACCGGCAGCCGTCACGGGGAAGCGGCCGGCCAGATACAGCACCGCGAGGAGGCCGACGAGGCCGAGGAGGGCAACGGCGAAGGCCAGAAAGACGGTGTCGAACGCGAACCGCTCGCCGAGGACGATCCGTCCCCGTCGGACGCGCGTGACGAGGTAGCCCACGGGATGCGGGAGACGGCCGTTCCGACTCAGACGAGCGTCGTCACCGGTCCGAGGCCGGTTGTCCCCACCTCGAACGTCAGCCGGAACGTTTCGAGGAGGGGCGCGAAGGCCACGCGGCCGAAGTTGGCACAGAACACGAGGCCACAGAGGGTACCGAAGAGCCGACGGGTCACGTGACCGCCCTTCGGCGGCGGATGGGACAAGGGTTGCGCTCCGTGGCGAATAGTATAACGGCCGTCGGGGCAACGACCCTGTATGATCACTGCCGAACGCATGGCCGCAGTGGACGAGAACGCGGCCGCTCTCGGCGTCCCGCGCAAGCAGTTGATGGAGTCAAGCGGCAACGCCGTCGCCGCGGCGGTCCGCGAAGTCGCTGACGCCGACCCCTCGGTCGCACTGGTCTGTGGCCGCGGCAACAACGGCGGCGACGCCTTCGTCGCCGCGCGCTTCCTCGACGAGTACGACCCCTCCATCCATCTGCTCGGTCGCCCCGAAACGATTGCGACCGACATCGCCCGCGAGAACTGGGCGGCGCTGGAGCGAGCCGAGTACGACACCCGCGTCGTCCGCGACTCGCGGGAACTGAACCTCGGCGACGCCGACCTGATCGTCGACGCGATGCTCGGAACGGGCGTGACCGGCGCGCTCCGCGAGCCCGAACGCTCGGCTGCGGCGACGATCAACGGGCACGACGCGACCGTGATCGCGGTGGACGTGCCATCCGGCGTCGACGCCGACACGGGCGAGACGGCGGGCGTCGCCGTCGACGCGGACCGCGTCGTCACCTTCCACGACGCGAAACCAGGGCTCGACGACTACGACGCCGAGGTGACCGTCGCCGACATCGGCATCCCCGAGACGGCGGCACTGTTCGCCGGGCCGGGCGACCGGCGCCTCCTCTCCCGTCCGAGCGGCGCCCACAAGGGCGCCTTCGGCGAGGTACTGGTCGTCGGCGGCGGTCCCTACACCGGTGCTCCCGCCCTCTCGGCACAGGCGGCGATGCGCGCCGGCGCCGACCTCGTCCGGGTGGCCTGCCCCCGTGCCGTCGCCCGCGAGGTGCAGGGGTTCGAAGCGGGACTGATCCTCCGGCCGTTCGACGGTGACCATCTCACGACCGAACACCTCGAACACGTTCGCGCCCTCGCGGCCGACCACGACACCGTCGTCTTCGGCCCCGGCCTCGGCGACGACGCGGCGACGCTGGCGGCGGTCCGGGAGTTCCTCACCGACTACGACGGCCGGGCGGTGATCGACGCCGACGCCCTCCAGGTGGTGCCCGACGTGGACACCGACGCGACCCTGCTGTGTACGCCGCATCAGGGCGAACTTCGGGCGATGGGCGGCCCGAACGCCGACGACTGGCGCGATCGGCTGGACGCTGTCACCGACTTCGCCGCCGATATCGGTCACACCCTGCTGGTGAAAGGCGCCTACGACGTGATTTCGGACGGCACCGACGCGCGGGCGAACCGAACGGGCAACCCCGGCATGACCGTCGGCGGCACCGGCGACGTGCTCGCCGGGATGGCCGGGGCGCTCCTCTCGACGCAGGACCCGATCGATGCGGCGACGCTCGCCGCCTACGCCAACGGCCTCGCGGGGGACCGAATCGTCGACCGACAGGGGTACGGCCTGCTGGCGAGCGATCTGTTGCCCGAACTGCCGGCGGCCCTGTGGGGTGGTCGCGATGAGTGAGAACCCGCAGGACGACCTGACCCACACCGACGAGTCGGGCAACGTCCAGATGGTCGACGTGGGCGACAAACCCGACACGTCGCGGCGGGCGGTCGCCCGGGGCGAGATTCGCCTCCAGCCCTCCACGGTCGCGGCCATCCGCGACGACGAAATCGGCAAGGGCGACGTGTTGGCGACGGCTCGCGTCGGTGCCGTGCAGGCGGTCAAACACACCTGGGAGACGATCCCGATGTGTCATCAGATCCCGATCACGAACGTCGAGACGACGTTCGATGTCGGCGATACGCTGGTGACCCTGACCGTCGCCGTCGAGACGACCGGCAAGACCGGCTGCGAGATGGAGGCACTCGAAGGCGTGACGACCGGTTTGAACGTCGTCTGGGACATGGTGAAGGCCGCGGAGAAAAACGAGGACGGCGAGTACCCCGACACCGCGATCCGGGACGTGCGCGTCGTCGAGAAGACGAAACGGGCGCTTGGGAGTGACGATTGAACGTCGTCGCGCATCCGATCGCAGCACGGTGTTCGATTGGATGCGCAAACAGGTTCAATCGCTACTCTAGGCGTCGACAGCGGCGAGGTCGCTCGCCTTGGCGCGAGCGCGTTCCACGACCGAGGGGCGTGCCTCGAACTCCAGCACGACCTGCTCGCCCTCGTAGTCCTCGCGTTCGACGTTCGCGTGGTCGTGGACCCACGAGACGAGGCTCATGGTGTCGTCGGCCATGGGGAGAACGAGCCGCTCGAACTGCCAGTCCGGGAGTTCGCGCTCGATCCGGTCGCGGAGTTCGCCGACGCGTTCCCCCGTGAGGCCGGAGACGGCGACGGGGTTTGGCGCCAGCGCCGACAGCGCCTCCCGTTTCGCCGCGAGTTCGTCGTCGTCGACGCGATCGATCTTGTTCAGCACCGTCACGATCGGCGCCTCGTTGCGTTCGTACAGCGTGTCGTGGCAGGTGACGAGTTTCTCGCGCATCTCCTCGATCGACTCGCTCGCGTCGACGACGAGGAGGACGAGATCAGCGTGGTAGACGGAGTCAAGGGTGGACTCGAAGGACTCCACCAGCCAGTGAGGCAGGTCGGAGACGAAGCCGACGGTGTCGGTCAAGAGCACGTCCCGACGGCCGGTGTCGGCACGCCGGGTGGTGGTACCGAGGGTGGTGAAGAGGCGGTCCTCGCTCTCGGCGGTGGTGCCGAGATCCGGATGCCGGTCCTCGTTTTCGTCGATATCGAGTTCCGCCGCAAGGCGGCGCATCAGCGTCGATTTGCCGGCGTTGGTGTAGCCCGCGAGCGCCACCAGGTCGAATCCGGACTCGCGGCGCCGTTCGCGCCGCGTCTCCTCCTTCTCCGCGATAGCGTCCAGTTCGCGTTTGATCTCCGCGATCTGGTTCTTGATGTCGCGTTCGCGGCTCTCGTCGTACTCGCCGAGCCCCATGAAGCCGGGACGCTCGTCACGTTTGGCGAGGCTGGTCTTGGCCTCGACGCGCGGAAGTTCGTACCGAAGTTCCGCGAGTTCGACCTGCAACTGCGCCTTGCGGGTCTGGGCCCGCTGGCCGAAGATGTCGAGAATGAGGGTGAAGCGGTCGACCACCTCGATCCCCTCGGGAAGCTTGCCGCCGATGTTGAACGTCTGGTACGGCCCGAGGCGGTTGTCGACGATCACGGCGTCAGCGCCGGCTTCGACCGCCAAGACCGCCAGTTCCTCGACTTTCCCCTCGCCGAAGGCGTAGGCGGCGTCCTCCGTGCGGGTCTGGGTGAGTTCGCCAACCACCTCGTAGCCCGCGGCGCGCGCGAGGTCCCGAATCTCGCTCAGATCCGCGTCCCCGCGCTCGACGCGCTTGGCGACGACCGCCTTCATCGGTCCACCTTCGAACCGTCGGGTGACGTGTGAATTCCCTGCACGTTTCCTGTCGAGGTAGACGCTCGAACCACTTAAACTCCGCTCGGAGCGGGCCGTGCCGCGTCGCCGACCGCCGCGCCACAAACGACTTAACTGCCACCGGCCCACTGATGGTATGGACTGGGTTCTGGTCGGGTTACAGCTGGGGATCGATCCACAGCAGTTGGGATTGGAGTTCGGCGGCGGCGCCGTCATCGGGGGCATCATCGGGTTCGCGGCGAAGAAACTGGCGAAGATCATCGCGATCATCGTCGGTCTGGAACTCGCGCTGTTCAAGTTCCTGGAGTCGCGCGAGATCCTCACCGTCGACTGGGCGGCGCTGTCGGCCGGAGTGCTGAAAACGGGCGAAGGGGCGGCGAGCGGTCCACCGGGCTGGGCGTCGACCATCCTGTCGACGCTCTCGGTGTCGGCTGGCTTCACCGGCGGGTTCCTGCTCGGCTTCCGGCGGGGATAGTCACCTGACGTTCAGGTCGTCCTCGTCCTTGACGATCCGCGTCTCCGCCTCGCCGCTCGTCACTTCGTTCACCAGGTCGTAGAACTCGTTCTGCATCCCCGCGGGGAAGGTGAGCACGCCGATCCACGAGCCGTCGGCCTGCCACTCCTCCCGGTCCAGGTCGCCGAACTGTCGGATCTTCGCCTGTGCGCTCCCGGCCTGTTCCGCGGGCACCTGCACCGCGACGGTCACCTCCGCGAAGCGGATGGGGATGACGGGGCGAAGGGCGTCGAGGGCATCGTCGACCTGCGTCTCGACCCGCTCCATCGGATCGACCTGAAATCCGGCTTCTTCCAGCGCCCGCTCGATACGTTCCGGCGGGTGGGGCGCATCGTCCATCTGTGGGTTGACCGCGTTGCGGGCGATCCGGTTGATCAACTGCTTGCGCTTCTGTTCCTGCATCTCGCGGCGCTGATCGGCCGTGATCTGGATCTCCCCGCGCTTGACGACCTCGGGGATGATTTCGAGGGAGTCGGTCGTCCCGAACACCTCTTCGAGGTCGTTCTCGGCGGGGCGGTCACCGCGGGAGGCGTCCTCGAAGACGTCCTCGGCGGCGATCACGTCCTCCAGGTCGCCCTCGAACTCGCCACGCTTGATAGCGAGAGCCGCGTCCGGGTCGATCAGTACCTCGAAACGCTCGCCGTGGGATTCGAGGCGTGCGGTGACGGCCTCGTCCAGCGAAATCATACGGCGGGATAGACTCTCCGGGAGTATATAGTCTCGGCCGTCGGTGTGAGCAGGCCCTAATTCGGGGCGACTAATCGTCGGCCGGCGCGAGAAAGCCACTTGCCATCAGCCGACGCACGATCGCCACGAGACCGTTGTCGAAGCCGCGGCCGAACACCGCCTGCTCGTGGCTGCGGTTGCCGTTGCTGTCGCGGGTGAACGAACTCACGAGGATCGACGACTGGTCGACGAGCAGGAGGCGGCCAATCTCCGTGTCGTCGTTCGGGAACGTCGAGTGACCGAGCCACTCGATGCCCGAGACGAACGTCTCGACGCCGGGCAGGCGCTCCTCGAGGCCGTCGAGGGTCGCCGTGTCCTGCGTACCGACGACGATGTCGACGCCGCGGTCGCTGGCCGCCGTCAGGTGGCCGAGTAACCCGTCGGAGAGGACGTCCTCGTGGCCGACGACCATGATGATCTCCTCGTCGGCGTCGTCGATCAGTTGTCGGACCCGACTCTCGATCCCCTGCGCACTCGAAAGCGCCCAGACTTCGTGTGTCACCTCCGTCCGTTCGGGGCTCTCGGCCGGTTCGAGCCCCACGAGCGCCTGGCGGAGCGCCTCCGCTCGGTTCTCGTACTCGGCACGGAGCGTTTCGATCGCCTCGTCGACGGAGACGGCTCGAAACTGCTTGGGGTTCGAGTGCTGGATTTCGACCAAGCCCTTCGCCTCGAGCACACGTATCGCGTCGTAGACGCGCGTCCGCGGCACGTCGGACGTTTCGCTGATCTCCTTAGCTGTCCCCTGTGGCCGGCGCGCGAGCGCCACGAAACACCCCGCCTCGTACTCCTTGAGTCCGAACTCCTGCAGCAGTTCTACAGCCTGTTGTTTATTTGATGCTTCGTTCATGGGTCCCAACCGTGACCGTCGACTAACCGACGGTCTCAATAGAGTATCGCCCCGCTCGTGGAAAGACCTTTGCTCTCTGAAGTTACACCTCAAATTACTTATTATCTCTGCCCATTGTTCCAAAATACGCTGAAAAGTGGCGTTATGGCGGCTATATTCTCCCTCTACTCGAAATCTAACAATACCGTCAATTCGGCCAATCCCGTTAGTTCTCAATGCAAATTAACTCAGTTAATCACAACAGGCATATACGCACACTCGTCCAACCGTGTGATGGCGCGCGGTCACAGGCAGGGTCCCAACCGTTCTGTCACTGCGCGCCGCTCTCCCCCCCAGGAGAGTTCCGGAACGGGGATGATTCATGTCTGATGACGAGCTACGATCGGAGGCGGTCGAGAAACTGACGACGCTCGGATTGAGTACCTACGCCGCACGCATGTTCGTGGCGCTGACAGTCCTCGGCGACGGCACGGCACAGGACGTGAGCGACGTGGTCGACGTGCCGCGGACGCGCGTCTACGACGCGGCGGCGGAACTGCAGGAGTTAGGGCTCGTCGACGTTCAGCAAGCGACGCCGAAGTGCTTCTGGGCGGTCTCCGTCGACACGGCCGCACGACAGTTCGAACGAACATATCGCCGCCGCGTCGGCGACCTGAAGGCGGCCCTGAGTGGGCTCGAACCGGCCGAGCGAACCGAAGAACAGCGAGGCGTCTGGACCGTCACGGGGCGCACCACCGTCGACGACCGGGTGGTGGAGTTCATCGACGGCGCCGAGAACGAGGTGGTCTACACGACGGCCGCCGATCTGTTGACCGACGGGGTGGTCGACAGCCTATTGGCGGCCAGCGACCGCGGGGTCACGATTCGACTCGCCGGGATGTCCCCGTCGGCGACGGACCGGATTCGAGAGCAACTCCCTAGCGCGACGGCCTTCGAGTCGATGTGGGACTGGGCTGACACCCCGACCGGCCGCCTCCTGATGGCGGACCGAAAGCGGACGCTCGTGAGCGTCCTCGTCGACGGCGAGGGTGAGCACCCGCCCGAACCACTCGACGAGACCGCCATCTGGGGATCGGGCGAGGCGAACGGCCTCGTGGTCGTGTTGCGTGCGCTCTTCACGTGGCAACTCGACGGGAACCGCGCCGACGATTAGGAGAGGTTCTCGATGATCTCGACCAGGTTCGCCTTGTCCTGAACGCCGATGAGGCGTTCGGCCTGTTCGCCGTTGGCGTAGAACTCCAGCGTCGGGACGCTCTGGATGCCCCGCTCTTGGGCGAGTTCCTGCAGTTCGTCGATGTCGACTTTCAGGACAACCGCGTCGGTCTCGGCGGCGACCTCCTCGACCGTTGGCTCCAGCATCTTGCAGGGGCCACACCAGTCGGCGTAGTAGTCCACGAGAACGACGGCGTGCTCTTCGACGAGTTCGCTCAGGTGGTCGGCGTCTTCGACGTGGATCGGCTCGGTCTGCTCCGCAGTCGACTTGCTCATACTCCCACGTAGCCACGCGAACCCCTTAACGGTTGAGCCGTTCTGACACCCGAACGCACGAGCGTCACGGCTCGACCCGGTACTCCAGCACGACGCCGTCGTCGAGGCGGTCGACGGCGACGAGTTCGAGCGCCGGGAAGCCCTCGACGAACCCCTCGCCGTCGACGAGGGTCGGTGCCTCCCGACCGCCGACGACGAGCGAACCGACGAATACGCTGAGTTCGTCGACCAGCCCCGCCTCGAACAGCGAGTAGATGAGTTCGCCGCCGCCTTCGGCGAGCAGGCGGTCGACGCCCTCGGTTTCGAGCGATTCGAACGCCGTCGAGAGGTCGACCCGGTCGGTGCCCGTCTCGATCACCGTCGCGCCCGCTTCGCGCAGGGCCGTCCGCCGGTCCTCGGGCGCCGCGGCCGACACCAGCAGGTACGTCTCCGCATCGTCGTTCAGGCACGTCGCGTCCGGGGGCGTGCGGGCACGGGAATCGGCGACGACGCGCGCCGGGTTCGCGGGGCGGCCGTTGCGCAGGCGCTCGATCCGTCGGTCCTCTGACTTCACGCCGAGGTGTGGGTCGTCCGCAAGGACCGTCCCGACACCGACGAGGACGGCGTCGGCGGCGGCCCGGAGGCGGTCGACCCGATCGAAATCCTCGTTGCCCGAGATGCGAACCTGTCGGCGCTCGCGCGTCGACAACTTCCCGTCGACGCTCGTCGCCGCGTTGACGACGACTTCCATGCGGGTCAGTTCGCGTCGGGGCGCAAACCGCTTTCGGTGGTCGACGCGGCCCGAAGCGGTTCGACCCGCATCTCGAAGCCGGGGCTGTAGTGGACGACCGGATCCGCCGTCGGCGCCGGCAGATCGGCCGCCTCGAAGAGGCCGTGTTCCCGGATCGTCGCGTCCGCCGGCCGGAGCGTCCACGGCTCCCGGTCGAGTTCGCCGACCCGCACGCGCCCGTTGGCGCGTCGCCCGGCCCCCACGCGCCGGTCCTCGGTCGCCGGCAGGAAGTACCGGAACTGCTCGATACAGAACGCCTCGAACGACCCCGGTTCCGCCCGGTACGGCTCGCCGCTCGGCCGGTACCGCGCGCGGAAGGCGGCCGTTGGGGAGCCCCTGCGACGGCTCCGAAACGTCACCTCGTCACCCCGACGGGTCAGTCGCATCCGCGCGTGGTGGAAAGGGATGCCGAACGCCCGGCGACCGACCGTCGCGGGGAGTCGCGCGTCGGTGTCGAGCGCGAGGAAGTACACCCCTCGCTGACCGTCCAGCGTCACGTACGTCCGGAGGTTGAGCTGGGGGACGCCCCGTTCCAGCCACGGCGGAAGTCGTATCGGGCCGGGACCGAATCCGCGGTTCTCCAGCGCGAGGACGCTCACCCACGCGGACCCGTCGAACGTCTCCACGTCGAGGGTGTCGGGGACGCGGGACTCGACGACGCCGGCGTCGAGGGGCCAGTGAGCGAACAGCACGTCGCGCCCGGTGACGGTGAGGACGGGAGGCACAGTCGCAGTTGGCGTGCAGCGACTTCCGTCTGACGCCAACTCCGAGTGAGCCGCCGACCGCGAACGAGCGAAGCGAGTGAGCGGGCCGAGAGCCGACTGGACGGAGACTCGAAGGCTTTTGATCGGGGGTCGTCGTTTTTTATGCTGGCGCGACCAACGCCCAACCCGATGAACGTCGACGATCATGCCGAGGAACTCGCCTCCGACCTCGGCGTAGACAAAGCGGAGGTCAAAGAGGATCTGGAGAGCCTGCTGGAGTACAACGTGCCGGTCGAGGAAGCCAAGGCGAGCATCCGCCGGAAACACGGCGGCGACAGCGGGTCGTCGTCGGGGCCGACGGCCAAGTCGCTGGCCGACGTGACGCCCGAGGACGGGTCGGTCACCGCGACGGTCCGGGTGTTGACCAAGGGCACCCGCTCGATCCGGTATCAGGGCGAGGATCAGGTCATCCGCGAGGGCGAGTTCGCGGACGAAACGGGCCGCATCTCCTACACGGCGTGGGAGGCGTTCGACTTCGAACCCGGCGACTCGATCACCGTCGGCAACGCGAACGTCCGCGAGTGGGAGGGAAGTCCCGAGTTGAATCTCGGGACGAACACGACCGTCGCCGCGGCATCGGACGTGGTCGAGACGCCGTACGAGGTGGGCGGCGACCGCGACCTGATCGACCTCGAACCCGGCGACCGGGGCCGGTCGGTCGAGGTGACGGTCCAGGAACTCGACCACCGGACCATCGACGGCCGCGACGGCGAGACGGAGATCCTGTCGGGCGTCGTCGCCGACGAGACGGCGCGGCTTCCCTTCACCGACTGGGACCCACACTCCGAGGTCGAGGAAGGCGCATCCGTCCGCCTCGGCGACGTGTACGTCCGCGAGTACCGCGGCGTGCCGCAGGTGAACGTCACGGAGTTCTCGACGGTCGAGCGACTCGACCGCGAGATCGCCGCCCCTGCGACGGCACCGCGACTGGGCATCGGCGAGGCCGTCGACTCGGGCGGCCTGTTCGACGTGGAACTCGTCGGCAACGTCATCGAAGTGCGTGATGGCTCGGGGCTGATCGAACGCTGTCCGGAGTGTGGCCGCGTCGTCCAGAACGGCCAGTGTCGCGCCCACGGCGACGTGGACGGCGAAGACGACCTGCGCGTCAAGGCCATCCTCGACGACGGTACGGGGACGGTGACGACTGTCCTCGACACCGACCTGACCGCCGAGGTGTACGGCGGGGGGATCGAGGACGCCAAGGAGGCGGCGCGGGACGCGATGGACAAGACGGTGGTGGCGGACGAGATCCGCGACCGGATCGTCGGCCGCGAGTTCAGGGTACGGGGATCGCTCTCGGTCGACGAGTACGGCGCCAACCTCGACGCCGACGAGTTCGCGGAATGTGCGGACGATCCGGCGGACCGCGCCAGTGAACTGCTCGCGGGGGTGGTGCGATGAGTTCGAACGCCGAGGACTCCGGCCCCGGTCGCCGCGAGGTGGCTCACCGCCTCTTCGCCGCGGAGTTCGACGACGCCACCGTCTCCTACGCCGAGAGCGACGAGGAGCGAGCGCCGAAATACGTCGTCACGCCCACCGGCGCGCGGGTGAACCGCCTGTTCGCCGTGGGCGTCCTGACGGAAGTCGAGTCGGTTAACGAGGACGTCCTCCGCGCCCGCATGGTGGACCCGACCGGCGCGTTCGTCTCCTACGCCGGGCAGTACCAGCCGGAGGCCGCCGCCTTCTTCGAACGGGCCGACCCACCGGCCTTTGTCGCGCTCACCGGCAAGGCGCGGACGTTCGAACCCGAGGACAGCGACCGGGTGTACACGTCCGTCCGCCCGGAGAGCGTCGCCGAAGTGGACGCCGAGACGCGCGACCGGTGGACCGTCTCGACTGCGGAGGCGACGCTCCGCCGCGTCGCCGCCATGACCGACGCGCTCTCGATGGACGAACGCGGCGACGACCTAGAGGCGGCCCTGCTGGCCCGCGGCGACGACGAGTCGCTCGCGGCGGGCATCCCCATCGCCCTCGACCGCTACGGGACGACGGTCGCGTATCTCGACGCGGTTCGAGAGGTGGCCCTCGACGCGCTGGAAGTCGTCACCGGCGAACGCGACGAGGTTCGCGGCCTGAACGTGGCCCCGGACGACGCGGGCACCACGTCCCTCGGTCCGTTGCCCGAGGCGGTTCGGCGGACGCCCGCCGAGGGCGAAGCCGTGCCCGAAGGCGGCGACGGGACGACCGTCGTGACCGACGGGACGGACGGCGAAGCGGTGTCGGAGCCCGAAGCGGAATCGGAGCCCACGTCCGCGGCGTCGACGCCGGCGGCCGAACCGGAACCTGAACCTGAATCGGAATCCGAATCCGAACCCGAACCCGAACCGGAATCAGAATCGGAATCTGAACCTGAACCTGAATCGGAACCCGAACCTGAACCTGAATCGGAACCCGAACCTGAACCTGAATCGGAACCCGAACCCACGTCCGCGGCATCGACGCCGGCGTCCGAGCCGAAATCGGAGCCGACGATCGACGACGACCCCGGCGAACTCGGCGACTTCGACGACGGCGACCTCTACGAACTCGACGAGGAGGAGCGCAAGGAGGTCGAGGAGGAGTTCGACGTTGGCTTCGAGAGCGGTGCCGACGTGGGCGGCCCGGGCGAGGCCGACATCGACGTGCCGGGTCCCGAGGACCTCGACGACGGCGATTCCGGCGCCGGCGCTGAAACCGAGGCCGAGACCGAGACCGAGGCTGAAGCGGACGCGGACGACGAGGCGGCCGAGGAATCCACGGATGCGGCGGACGTTGACCTCGAAACCGCGGCCGTCGACGCCATGTCCGATCTCGACGACGGCGACGGCGCGAACCACGACGACGTCGTCGCCGCGGTGGTCGAGGAGTACGGCGTCGATCCCGGCGCCGTCGCCGACGCCATCGACGACGCCCTCATGAGCGGGAAATGTTACGAGCCGAGCGAGGATCGGCTGAAGGCGATCTGAGAGTGCTCGTCGGCGCCACTCGGGGACGGCGAGTCCCGGCCGGACGAGTGCGGCCATGAGTCCAGCCGACGCTCACTCCGGCGAGGCGCTCGTCGAGCCGGTGCCCGGCGAACCGGCCGCCGTCGCCGACTGTGGAACCGAGCGCGCGCTCGTCGTCGCCGACTACCACGCCGGCATCGAGATCGGCCTCCGGTACGAACGCGGGGTCGAACTCGGGAGCGACGCCGACGTGCGCCGCGAGCGCCTCTGCTCGCTGTGTGATCACATCGGCCCGGATCGCGTCGTCGTCCTCGGTGACTTCGTCCACCGAATCGGCGATCCGGGCCAGGATGAACGCGACGAGGTGGCCGCCCTGCTCGACGCCCTCGACGCCCGGGGCGTGCCGCTGACGCTCGTCCCCGGCAACCACGACGGGGGCGTTGCGGACGCCTACGGCGACCGGCTGGAGGTGGCCGACGCCGGCGGTCTCCGCCTCGGCGACGTGGGGTTCGTCCACGGCCACACCTGGCCCGACCGGGCCGTCCTCAGGGCGACGACGGTGTGTATGGGCCACGAACACCCGCAGGTCCGACTCGAGGACGAGGTTGGTGGCGGCCGGGTCGAGAAGGCGTGGCTCCGGGGTCGCCTCCGTCTCGACCCCTTCGCCGACCACTTCGGCGTCGTGCCAGAGTCGCTGGAGTGGGGCGACCCCGGACTCGTCGTCTTCCCCGCGTTCAACGACCGCTCGGGCGGGACGTGGATCAACGTCGACGGGCAGTCGTTCCTCTCACCCTTTCTCCCCGACGCGCTGGAGGGCGCGGAGGCGTACCTGCTCGACGGGACGCGACTGGGCGCGTACCAGCGGGTGTGACGGCTTCGGTCACGCGCCCGGGACGCCGAACGCACCGAGTCCGACGCCGAAGGCCGCGTTCACGACGAAGAGGATGAGTAGCGCCGCAAGCCAGGCGACGACGCCCATCACCGCAGCCGTTCCCCAGTCGCCGGGATATCGCCACTTCAGGACGCCGATCCACACGACCAGCGCGACGGCGGGGCCGATCAGCGGGATCCACGACACGAGCGCCCACCCGACGGCACCGAGGAGGGCAGTGACGACGGCACGGCCGTAGTCGTCGACGTCCGCGACGAGTCGGGCGCTGACGTAGATAGCGAGCCCACCGACGAGCAGGGCGACGACGAACGCGACGAGCGCGCCGACGAACGGAACGGGCATACGCGCCGAGTCGGGCCCCAGAGACTAACCCTTGCTGGTGGATCCGGGCGCCACCGGAGCCGAGCCAATCGGTCCGCGAACGGTGCGCTTAATCGGTTCGCGCGGCTAGCGGGGCCGATGGCAGATGCGACGCTCGACGGGATGGACGCCTTCACCCACCTCGGCGAGCGGGTCCGCGCGGCGCTCTCGGAGCGGGGCTTCTCGACGCCGACGGAACCACAGCGCCGGGCGATTCCGCCGCTCGCGGCCGGCGAGAACGCTCTCGTCCTCGCGCCGACCGGGACGGGCAAGACGGAGACGGCGATGCTGCCGGTGTTCGACGCCATCCACCGCGCCGAGGACCGGTTCGGCATCTCCGCGCTCTACATCACGCCCCTCCGTGCGCTCAACCGCGACATGCGCGAACGCCTCGACTGGTGGGGCGAGTATCTCGACGTGGAAGTGGACGTGCGCCACGGCGACACCACCCAGTACCAGCGGGGCAAGCAGGCCGACGACCCGCCCGACGTGCTGGTGACGACGCCGGAGACGCTACAGGCGATGCTGACCGGCGAAAAACTCCGAAAAGCGCTCGCGGACGTGGCACACGTCGTCGTCGACGAGGTACACGAACTCGCGTCGTCGAAGCGGGGGGCGCAGTTGACGGTGGGGCTCGAACGCCTCCGGACGTTAGCCGATCCCTTCCAGCGTATCGGCCTCTCGGCGACCGTCGGCTCGCCGGGCGAGGTGGGCAAGTTCCTGACCGGGGACCGGGGCTGTACGCTCGTGGAGGTGGACGCCGGCACCAACGTCGACTTCCGGGTCCGCAACCCGAAGCCGACCGAGGAAGACGAACGACTCGCGGGCGAACTCGCGACGGACGTGGACATCGCCAGCCACGTCCGTGCGATTCGGGACGTCGTCGCCGCCCACGAGTCGACGCTGGTGTTCGTCAACACGCGTCAGACCGCCGAGGCGCTGGGCTCGCGGTTCAAGCGCTTGGAGGAGCCCATCGGCGTCCACCACGGGTCGCTCTCGAAGGAGGCCCGGATCGAGGTGGAGGAGGCGTTCAAGGCCGGCGAGATCGACGGCCTCGTCTGTACCTCGTCGATGGAACTCGGCATCGACGTGGGGCGTGTGGACCACGTCGTCCAGTACGGAAGCCCGCGGGAGGTGGCCCGCCTGCTCCAGCGTGTGGGCCGTGCGGGCCACCGTCGCGACGCCGTCTCCGAGGGGACGATCCTCGTCGACCACCCGGACGACACCCTCGAAGCGCTGGCCATCGCTCGCCGGGCGGTGGCGGGCGAGGTCGAACCCGCCGCGATCCACCACGGCAGCCTCGACGTGGTCGCCAACCAGACCGTCGGTCTCGTGATGGACCACGGCGAGATCAACGCACGCGAGGCCTACGAGACGCTGACGCGGGCGTACCCCTTCCGTACCCTATCCGAATCGCAGTTCCGCGAGGTGGTTCGGGAGCTATCCAGTAATCGGCTGCTGTGGCTGGAGGCGGACGCCGACCGCCTCGAGAAGTCGGGCGGAACGTGGCGGTACTTCTACGCCAACCTCTCGATGATCCCCGACGAGGAGACCTACGAGGTGTACGACCTCTCCGCCCGGAAGACCATCGGGACGCTGGACGAGAAGTTCGTCCTCAACTTCGCGACGCCGGGCGAGGTGTTCATCCAGCGCGGCGAGATGTGGCGGATCACGGAGGTGGACGAGGAGGAGACGCGGGTCGAGGTGACGCCCATCGAGGACCCCGCGGGCGAGGTACCGTCGTGGACGGGACGAGAGATTCCGGTTCCGGCCCCGGTCGCCGGTGAGGTTGGCGAGATGCGCGGCGTCGCGGCCGGGCAGTTCGAGACCGGTGCCGACCGAACCGCGGTCGCCCACGAGTTCCTGCCCCGGTATCCGGGCGACGAACGAACCGTGAGCGAGGCGCTCGATCCGGTCGAACGCCAGGTCGAGACGGGCGCGCCGACGCCGACGGACGACCGCATCGTCGTCGAGGGGCAGGGACGGACGGTCGTCGTCAACGCCGCCTTCGGCCACGAGGTGAACGAGACGCTGGGACGGCTCTGTTCGGCGCTCGTCGGCCAGAAGACCGGCTCCTCCGTGGGGATGGAAGTCGATCCCTACCGGATCGAACTGGAGGTGCCCGGCCGGACCGGGCCGAGCGACGTGATCGAGGTGCTGGAGACGACTGACCCCGACCACGTCGAGGGGCTACTCGAACTCGCCCTCAAAAATTCGGGGACGCTGAAGTTTACGCTCGCGCAGGTGGCCGCGAAGTTCGGCGCCCTCAAGCGGTATCAGGGGCAGGGCCGCTTCGGCGCCGACCGCCTGCTCGCGGCGCTGGAGGACACTCCCATCTACGACGAGGCGGTCCGTGAGGTGTTCCACACCGACCTCGCCGTCGACGAAGCGGCCGCGGTGCTAGAGCGGATTCAGTCGGACGGCATCGACCTCGTCACGGCGCGTGAACTGACGGCGGTCGGCACCGGTGGGCGATCCAGTGGACGCGAACTCCTCGTCCCCGAGAACGCGGACGCGAGCGTCGTCGAGACGCTGAAAGATCGCATCCACGAGGATCGGGTGATCCTCGCCTGCCTCCACTGCACGGAGTGGACGCGCAAGACGAAGGTGAAACGCGTCCCCGACCAGCCCCGGTGTCCGGAGTGTGAATCGACGCGGATCGCCGCCCTCAACCCGTGGGACGAGGAGGCCGTGAAAGCCGTGCGGGCCTCGGAGAAAGACGAGGAACAGGAACGGCTGACCGAACGCGCCTACCGCTCGGCCAACCTCGTCCAGAGTCACGGCAAGCAGGCGGTCGTCGCCATGGCCGCCCGCGGCGTCGGCCCGCACAACGCCGCTCGCATCATCGCCAAACTCCGCGAGGACGAAGCCGACTTCTACCGGGATATCCTCGAACAGGAGCGACAGTACGCGCGGACGCAGTCGTTCTGGGACTAAACGTCGTTCATCCGCGTTTTGGTAGTCGCGCCACAGCCGAGACACTCCGTGATTCGGTAGGGTTCCCGCGAGAACGCCGCGTTCTCCCTCGCTGGACTCTCCGTGTGGATCGTGATCGAGACCGCGACCGGCTGTGCTTCCTCGCACGCGTCGCAGTACTCCTCCGTCTCGGTCGTCGCCGCCCGTTGAGTTTTACTTGCCATCGGAGTGGTCGTCCTCGTTTCCGATTCGTCTTCCGCCCACTTCGACGACGAACCTACGTGATTAGGCCGAGGGGCCGGCCCGCACACCTCACGGCACCCGATGGATCCGTCCCGCGGTCACGTCGCTTCCGGGGCTGTACCGAACGAGCGGGTCGCCCTCGGGCCGGTCGAAGCCGTTCGCCGCGAACAGCGTGTTCTCCCGGATCGTGAGCGTCGCGTCGGATAGTTTCCACGGCGGGTGATCGATCTCACCACGGTAGAGCCGTCCGCCGTCGCTTTCGGTGTAGAAGCGGTAGCGCTCGGTGAGGAAGGCATCGAGCGAGCCCGGAGCGACCGGTTCGGCCTCACTGGTCGGCTGGTACGTCGCGTCGAACTGCGCCGACGGCGCCCCGCGGTGGGTGCGCCGACTCCGGAAGCGGAGCGCGCCGTCCATCCGGTCGTCGACCTGCATCGCCGCCCGGTAGTAGGGAAGCCGGAACAGCCCGCGGGCCAGCAGTACCCCGACCCGATCGTCGGCGTCGAGGTTGTAGAAGTAGACGCCACCGCCCTCGTCGCCGCGGACGTACGTCCGCAGGTTCAGTTCGGGAAAGGAGAGGCCGATCGGGGCGCCTCGGGGGCGGATCGACTCCATCCGAAAGCCCACGATTCCGAGGTAGGCGTCGCCGTCGTACGTGTCGGCGTCGAGGCGGTCGGGAAGCGTCGCCGCGACGAGTTCGGGGTCGACCGGCCAGTGGGCAAAGAGGACGTTCGCCCAGCGCATCGACAGAAGCGCACGCATGGGCGTGCGTAAGGTCGCGAGGCGGTTCGGTCTGTCGGTCCGGCAGACCGAACGATCACTCCCCGAGGCCGGCGTCCCGCAGGTACGCCTCGACGTACGGGTGGAGGTCGGGAAACGGCGGTTCGAAGACGCGGAGGTCGCCGTGCTGGTCGTCCGGAGCGAACGCCGTCCCCTGCGTCCGGACGACGACGCCGTTCGCGAGGTAGTGTTTCGTCGCCACGTCGTCGAACTCGCTCTCGTCCCAGAGATGTTCGTAGACGCCCAGGCGATCCTCGATCCGCACGTCGACGCCGAGTTCGTCCGCGGCGATCCGGTGAACCGCGGCGTCGAGCCGTTCGTCTTTCCGTACCCGACCGCCGGGGACGAACCACTGGCCGCGCCCCGGCCGGTTCGTCCGTTTGCCGAGGACGACCCCGCCCGCGTGGCGGGCGATCAAGTCGACCGAGACGATGGGGACGTGGTCGACGATGTCGTGCCACGTCTCCTCCGAGATGGGGCCGGTCATCGTCCCTCCAGCGACGGCGACACGCCGTCTAGCGCCGCCTCGAAGTGAGCGGCCGAAAGCGACACCTCGTCGGCGTGTTCGTTCGCCTCGGGGCCGGGATAGGCGTCGGCCACCGCCCGCACCGCGAGCATGGCGGCCTCCCGGCAGACGGCCGCGAGGTCGGCACCGGAGTAGCCCGCCGTCCGCGCCGCCAGATCGTCGAGGTCGATGCCGCCGGCGAGAGGCTTGGAGCGCGTGTGAACGTCGAGGATGGCGCGGCGGGCGGCCTCGTCCGGCGCCGGCACTTCGACGTGTGATTCGAGGCGCCCCGCTCGAAGGAGCGCCGGATCGAGGGCGTCCTTCCGGTTCGTCGCCGCGAGGACGATCAGGTTGGGGTTGTCCGCGACGGCGTCGAACTCCGTCAGCAGTTGGGAGACGACACGCTCGGTCACCTCGTTGCCGGCGCGGTCGCGGTCCGTCGCCACGGCGTCGATCTCGTCGAAGAAGACGATGGCCGGGGCCGTCTGCCGGGCGCGGTCGAACACCTCCCGAACCGCCTTCTCGCTTTCGCCGACGTAGCGGTCCAGCAGTTCCGGCCCCTGCACGCGGACGAAGTTCACCTCGCTCTCAGCGGCGACGGCGCGGGCGAGGAGGGTCTTCCCGGTTCCCGGCGGGCCGTAGAGGAGGACCCCCGAGGGTGGGTCGGCGTCCGCCGCCTCGAACAGCGGGCCGTAGGTGAGCGGCCACGTCACGGCGCGTTCGAGGGTAGCCTTCGCCCCGTCGAGGCCGCCGACCGACTCGAACCCCTCGGTCGGCGCCTCGGAGACGTACTCACGCATGGCGCTGGGGTCGACGCTCGCCATCGCCGTCTCGAAGTCGCCGCGGGTGACCTGGATGTCGGCTGTCGGCGTCCCCTCGCGCTTGGCGCGGCGAAGCGCCGACATCGCGGCCTCGGTCACCAGCGACTCGAGGTCGGCGCCGACGAAGCCGTGGGTACGGGAGGCGAGTCGATCCAGATCCACGTCGTCGGTCATCGGCACGCGGCGAGTGTGGACGTCCAGAATCTCGCGGCGACCGGCGACACCGGGGACGCCGATCTCGATCTCGCGGTCGAAGCGCCCGCCTCGGCGGAGCGCAGGGTCGAGGTCGTCGACGCGGTTGGTCGCGCCGATGACGATTACCTCTCCCCGCGCTTCGAGGCCGTCCATCGAGGAGAGCAGTTGCCCGACGATGCGATCCTCCATCCCGCCGCCGTCCTCGCGTTTCGGCGCGACGGAGTCGATTTCGTCGAAGAAGACGATACTCGGTGCCTCCTCGCGGGCACGGTCGAACACCGCACGCAGGCGCTCCTCGCTGTCGCCCTTGTACTTCGAGACGATTTCCGGGCCGGAGACGGAGATGAAGGTGGCGTCCACCTCGTTGGCCACTGCCTTGGCGATGAGCGTCTTGCCCGTGCCCGGCGGGCCGTAGAGCAGGACCCCCTTCGGCGGGTCGACGCCCAAGCGGGTGAACAGTTCCGGTTCCGCCAGCGGGAGTTCGATCATCTCCCGCACGAGGTCGAGTTCGTCGTCGAGGCCGCCGATGTCCTCGTAGGTGACGCCCGTGGTCGGGCGGGCGGCGCTCCCGTCACCACCTGGTGTCGGTCGCGTCCTCGACCCCTCGCCGTCGCCACCGGCGCCCGCATGGGCCGAGGGGACGCTCGCCGAGCCGCCGACCACGTCTATGTCGGTCCCGTCCGTCGTCCGGACGGCACCATCGGGACGCGTCTCGACGACGACGAAGGGCGAGGAGCCGAGACTGTCTACCCGCACCCGATCGCCGTCGCGCAGGGGACGACTCTCGATGGCCCGACGGAGTTCGCGCCGGACCGACTCGCGATCGGGATCGACGTCGTCCGGCGCCGAGAGCGTGATCGCGTCGGCGTCGGCGACGCTTGCCCGGCGCACGCGGACGGTGTCGCCGACGGCCACGCCGGCGTCGCTACGCGTCCCCGCGTCGATGAGGATCGTCTCGCCGGCCACGCCGGGGCGTGCCGGCCAGAGTTTCACCACCGTCTCACGGTCGCCCTCGATAGAGACCGCGTCGCCGCTCAACACGCCGAGGCGCTTCCGGGCGGCCTCGGGCAACCGCGCGATGCCACGGCCCGCATCCCGTTTCTCCGCGCTCCGGACCGTGAGTTCGATGCCGCCGTCGTTCATTACCCGCCGGTAGGGTCCGCCCGGCCCTGTACCCTTCGCTCCTCGCGGCGGCTACCGCACCACGTCCGCCGCCACCGAGCCGATCCGGTCCACTTCGGCCCGCACGTCGTCGCCCGGGTCGATGGGGTGGGCGCCGGGCGTCCCCGTCGAGATCACGTCGCCCGGCTCCAGCGTCATCACCTCGGAGTGGATAGCGACGAGTTCCCGCGGCGAGAAATGCATGTTTCCGACCGTATTGTGCGCTCGCACCTCGCCGTTCACGACCGTCCGCACCTCGACGTCGTCGAGCGTCGCGTCCGGGGCGGGCACCGCGACGTGTGGCCCGAGGACCAGGAAGGTGTCGTAGCTCTTCGAGCGGGTGAGAAACCGTGGATTTCGCTGGAGGACGTCCTCGGCGGTCATGTCGATGACGGGCATGTAGCCGGCGATCACCGTCTCGGCGTCGTCGACGCTCACGTTGCGACAGGTCCGCCCGATCACGACGGCGAGTTCCGCCTCGGCGGTGACACGCTCCGTCTCCTCGCGGGGCGGCAGGCGGATCGGCCCGCCCGGCCCCGTCGCGGCAGTAGTCGGCTTGAAGAAACTCGCCGGCTCCTCCGGCGGGTCTTCCGAGAGATCCGCCGCGTGATCGGCGTAGTTGAGGCCGATACCGAACAGTTTGCCGGGATCGTCGAGCGGCGGCCCGAAAGTGAACCCCTCGCGTGGGACGGGATCGACCGTCGCGTCTTCCACGTCGGCGAGTCCGGTCGTCGCTCGTGGGAGGACGTCCCGGACGCTCGATGTCTCGGGGTACGCCGCGTCGAGGGGAACGACCCCGGCATCGTCGCCGAGGAGTGGATCGCCGGCCGCGGTGCGGGCGAGAAAGTGCATCAGATGCCTACGCCTCCATCGTCGGTGAGTCCGTCCATGGCTGGATGCGCGGTGGCGACGGTAATGAATCTCCGGGTGCAGTCGTCCACTGATCCGGAGCCGCGTCTCCGCGTGCTTACCGCATTCGGAAAATGCTCCGACAGGGATTCGAACCCGATTGCGAGACTCGCTGACTCTCGTCTCGCGTGATTCGAATCCCGTCGGCCGCGTCTCACTCGCTCACAGAAGATCGCTCGCTTCGATGCTCCGACAGGGATTCGAACCCTGGTCATTGCCGTGAGAGGGCAATATGATTGGCCGGACTACACTATCGGAGCGTACTCGACGCACCGCGCGTCGGTCACATCGAAATCGAGGAGATGCCGATATTTAAACTCCACTATCTCGATCGGCGGTCCATGCGGAGAGTAAAGTCCCTCGGGGCCGTCGACCCGGACGACCATGAGTCTCGACAACAGTGCAACCGTCGTCACGGGAGCGAGTTCCGGTATCGGTGAGGCGACCGCCCACGAGTTCGCGAGCCGAGGGGCCCGCGTCGCGCTCGCTTCGCGGAGCGAGGACCGACTGACCGACATCGCCGCCGACCTCGAAACAGAGTATGGGACCGAAACCCTGGTCGTCCCGACGGACGTGCGCGACGAGGACGCCGTCGAGAATCTGATCGAGACGGTCGTCGACGAGTTCGGGGGGCTGGACGTACTGGTCAACAACGCGGGGTTGGGCCTCGGCGGCGACGTGGCCGACCTCTCGACCGAGGACTACCGCACGATGATGGACACGAACGTCGACGGGGTCTTCTTCGCCACGCGGGCGGCGCTCCCGCATCTGGCGGCGTCGGACGGAAACCTGATCTTCGTCGGGAGTTTCGCGGGACAGTATCCTCGGCCAGGAAATCCCGTCTACGCCGCGACGAAATGGTGGGTGCGTGGGTTCGCCCACAGCGTCGAGGCACAGACGGGGACGGACGGCGTCGGCGTCACGGTCGTCAATCCGACCGAAGTGCGGACGGAGTTCGCCAGCGAGAGCGGCTCTTCGTTCGCCGAGCGGTTCGAACCCGGCGAGGTGAGCGAACCCAAAGAGATCGCGGACGCCATCGGCTTCGCGGCCGCACAGGACAACTCGACCGTCCACGAGATCGACGTCTACCGCCGGGACAAGTTCGAAGGGTGGTAAGCGGCGTTACGCCGCGTCAGCGTCGGCGTCGACCGTAACCGACTCGACGCCGGCATCGGGCGCCGCGTCCTTGAGCCGTTGAACCTCGCGCATTGCGGCTCGTTTGGTCTCGTGGGTCCCGTCGCTCGTGACGAGCGTCGACCCGTCGGCGGCCCGCAAGCGCCACCGAAACGCACCGTCCGCGAGTTCGACCACCTGAAACGTCGCTTCGACGGTCATGGTACGGTGACCCGATGGCGACGACAAAAACGCGTCGGTCATACGGATTATTGTAACTGGTTGCCGGTGGTTCGCCGAGACAGTCCGGCGAACCACCGGTAATGACTTACAATAAACCGTATCAGGAGAGCTGTCTGGACCACCAGCGCAGCCAGTCGGCGAGGGGGCCGCGCATCCCCTCGACGTGGACGCGGACAGTGCCGTCGAGATGCCAGCGGGCGAACTCGGAGTCGGAGTCCATCCGCAACGGCACGTCGACGGTTACGTCCTCGAACGTACACTCCAGATCTTCCTCGCGGTCGATGGCGGTATCGAGGACGTCGTCGACGACGTCCAGCCACGTCTGCTCCTCGTCGGCAGTTAGTCGTCCAGACGGATCGTTCGACATCAGCTACTACAAGTCACGACACCGGCTTGTATCTTCGCCCGGCGGGCCGAACGTGGATCGATCGGCCGCCTCGCGCCGGTCGGCGTCAGCGTACACGCCCTGCCGAAGCGTTTTCACGGCCGGGACCAACGTCTCAGTATGCCGACCGCGGAACCGGGCGCCGGGTTGCGTCGACTGGTGGAACAGCGCCGCCTCAACGCCGTACTCGGCTGGGCGTTCGTGAGCGTGCTCTGTCTGATCGGCGTCGCCGCAGTCGTCAACGGTCACCCTCTCTGGGCGGGCGTGACCGCCGTGCTCGTCGCCCTCGCCGTCCTGCCGGCGGTCGCGTTTCGCCAACTCGATGCGATGCTCCCCTGGGAAGTGCTGGCGCTTGCCTCGATCCCCTCGGTGGGACGACTTCTCGTCGCCGGCCAGACCGTGGGCGGCGTCACGCTCACCGGTCGTATCACCACGTACGTCGCCGTCGCGGCCGTGGCGCTCATCCTCGCCGTCGAACTCGACGTGTTCACGCCCGTGCGGATGAGCGACTCCTTCGCGGTGCTGGTCGTCGCCGTTGCCACCGTCGCCGCCGCGGGACTGTGGGCCGAAGCCCGGTGGCTCGCGGACGTCGCCTTCGGCACGTCGTTCCTGCTCGACGGCCGCCCGGAACACGTCATCGAGACGGCGCTCATGTGGGATTTCGTCGCTGCGACGATCGTCGGCGTCCTCGCCGGGGTTCTCTTCGAACTGTACTTTCGCCGGTACGCCAACACCACGCCACGCTACAAGGTCGATTCCGGTGAGAAGCGGCGAGGGGATGCCTGATGCGCCTCCGCGAACACCTCGGGCTCTCGACGCGGCGCCAGCGACAACTCTCCCGGGCGATGCAGGTGATGCTCGTCGGCCTCGTCGGCCTCGGCCTCGAACGCGGGAACGTCGGCATCGTCGTCAACGCGACCATCGGCCTCGGGGTGACGCAACTTCCCGCCGTCCTCGAACGGGACTATCACATCCCGATGGACCCGGCGCTGACCCTCTGGATCACCGTCGCCGTCTTCTTCCACGCGCTAGGCACCGCCGGCCTCCCGGGATCGGGGACCAGTTTCTACCGGAGCATCTGGTGGTGGGATCACCTCACACACACGCTATCGTCGTCGATCGTCGCGGCGGTGGGCTACGCCACCGCACGCGCGGTCGAACTCCACTCGGACGGCGTCTCCCTCCCCGACCGGTTCATGTTCGTGTTCATCCTCCTGTTCGTCCTCGCGTTCGGCGTCTTCTGGGAGGTCATCGAGTTCTCGGTCGCGGGCATCGCCTCGCTGTCGGGGACACAGAGCGTCCTCACACAGTACGGCCTCGGAGACACGATGCTCGACCTCCTGTTCGACACGCTCGGCGGCGTCGTGGTCGCAGTGTGGGGGACGGCACACCTGACGGACGTGATCGGCGCGATCGCGGAGCGACTCGATCGTGCCGAGGCGTGATCAGGACCCGCGTTCCCGTGCGACCTGTACGACTGAGATGACGAGGAACGCGACGCAGGCGATAGTCGCGTACCCCAGCCCCGACACCGACACGAAGGGCGGGATGTCGAGCGCCGACAGTCCGATCGGGACGGCGACGACGCCAGCGACGAGGAGATACCACCGCCACCAGCGACGGTGGGGGCCCCCCTGATCCGCTTCGAGGTAGGGGAGGCAGTTCTCGGCGCCCGATGCGAGTTCGACCCGCCCTGCCCGCCGGTCGTACGCCACGATATCCTGATCGGCGAGTTTGGGCAGATGCATCTGATAGAGCGCAGTTTGGACCCGCTTGCGCTGTTTGTACGTCACTTCCTCCGGCTCACAATCGTTCTCCAACGCGGCGATATACTCGCTCAGGTCGCGCAGATCGACCGGCCCCTCGTTGTCGCTGAGATAGTGAATGACCTCCCGCCGCCGCTCGTTTCGCAGCATCGAGAACAGGTCGTCACGAGAGTGTTCATCCATCCCCGAAGTGATGAGCTGTGGCGCCATTCGTCACGCGGACCGTCCCGTAAGAGTCGGGTCCCCGGCCCGACGGATTGGACTCACACCCCTCGATTCATCGCCGCTACCCATTCCCCGGTTCGCGCACGGCGGGTCCGTGCTTCGGCTCCGACGGACGCCCCCACACCAACCAGTGACGCGGACTGCACGATACACTCGCTAATTTTCCGCTAACATCCGGTTATATGTTGTGGCCGACGGTCCGGGCCGACGCGAGGACGTGATTTTAAGTCTCTCGTGTGCGAACGTCGACAGGATCGCCATGGTCTTCAAGAAGATCACACTGATCGGGACGAGTTCGGAGAGCTTCGACGCGGCGGCCGACGACGCCATCGACCGCGCCGATGAGACGCTGGACAACGTAAAATGGATCGAAGTCGACGACCTCGGCGTCGAGATCGCGAGCGTCGAAGGCCGTGAGTATCAGGCGGAAGTCACGGTGGCGTTCGAACTCGAAGGCTGATCGCCGGCGCCGATTTTTTGTCCGTCTCGCGTTCCGGAGCGGCGCCGCCGGGTCGAATCGAATAGATTGAAACGGCCCCGAATCCTCCGTTGTGATATGAGCCTGGTGGTCGTCCCGGTTCGCTATCCTCTCAGTAGACACTCCCGGGCGACGCTCGCCGAGGCGATCCGTCTCGCCGACGAGCGCGATGCCGACCTGACGATCCTCCACGTCGACCTCTATCAGGAGGGCCGGGAAGTGACGCGGACGGATCTCAAGCGGGCGGTCGAGGCCGAGTTCGGCCGGATCGACCACGCCCGGTACGTCGTCCGCCGGGGCTTTCTGGTCGAGGAGACCATCCTCGACGAGGTGGCGGCGGAGAACGCCGACGTCGTCGTCATCGGATCGAAACAGGTCAGCCGGTGGCGACGCACCTTCAGCCGTTTTCTGGACGATCCGGATATCGATCGGTTCCTGCGGGAGAAACTGGACTGCGACGTGGTCACCGTCAACGCGAGGTGAGGCGTCACTCCCCGTCGTCGGCGTAGCCTCCGGTCTCGACTTCGACTTCCTTTTCGGACTCCAGTTCGGTCACGCCGCGGTCGCTCCCGGTTCCCGGCGGCGGCAGGTCGTCCCCGTTCTCGACGGCGACACGGGCGCGACCACTGTGCTCGTCGAAGAGGAGATGCTGGTGGGGGTAGGCAATCTCCACGTCGGCGTCTTCCAACCCCGCCCAGATGCGCTCGCGGACGGTCGACTCGATCCGCGGGATCTTGTACGGCGTCCGTGCCCAGAACCGAAGCGAGAGGCGGACGCCGCTGTCCGCGTAGGCGTCGATGAGGCAGGTCGGCTTCGCGGGGTAGCGCGCGCTTCCGATGCGGATATCCGGCCCGCCTTCGATCACGCCCTCGACGTTGCGCGCCGCCCGCTCCATGAGCTGTCGCGCTTCCTCCAGATCGCCTTCGTAGGTGACGAGCAGAGGGATCGACAGCCGCGTCCGTTCGTCCTCCGCGGAGAAGTTGGTCACGTCCCGTTCGCGCATCGAGGAGTTCGGAACGACGAGGAAGGTGTTCTCGAGGGTGAAGATCTTCGTGTAGCGGAGGGTGATATCGTCGACGAACCCCCGGCGACCGTTCTCCAGTTCGATCATGTCGCCGATCTCGTAGGGGTTGTCCGCGAGAACGAACACACCGTTGATGATGCTTCCGACGATGGGCGCGAGGACGATACCGAGGACGGCGGAGAAGACGGTCACCGAGAGGACGATGTCGCCGATGCCGAGGCCGACCATGCTCCCGGCGACGAACGTGGCGACGATGATCGTCGAGACGCGGAGTAGCCCGAGGATGGTCTGGGCGACGCTCTGGCGCTTGAATCGCCGGGCGACCGGCCGTCCCAGCAGTCGCACGAGGAACTTCGACAGGACGATTCCGACGACGACGACGAGCAAGGCGACCACGAGCCGGACGACGGCGATGCCCCACAGCCACGCCAGCAGTGGCCCGAGTTCCGACGGTGGATTCGGTGTCCCCATCTGCGCGACCGCCCCGATGTCCATGCAGGTGTCTCTCCGCCGCCGGAAAAAAGGGTTTCCACGGTGGTCCCGGCGACGACGTTCGGAAGCTACTAAATCGTCGGCGACGCAGGGTGGGGACGAATGGATCGACGGACACGCGAGTATCTCGCGGGGCGCTTCGGGGACTACTACCGGCACGCCGAGCCGACGCTCCCGCCGGACCCGGACGCCCGCGAGTGGGCACACATCCCGTGGACACGCGGGGAGACGACGATGGTCCGCCACCAGTCCATCTACGATCTCGGCGACGTGAGCGACTTCCTCGCGCGCGAAGCGCCGCGACACGTCTACTTCTCGGCCGCCCGCTACGACGACCCCGGGGCGCAGTCGATGGACGAGAAGGGATGGCTCGACGCCGACCTCGTGTTCGATCTCGACGCCGACCACCTCCCCGGCGTCGATCCGGACGCCGCCACCTACGCCGAAATGCTCGCGGCCTGCAAGGGCGCCCTCTTCCGCCTGCTGGACCTACTCGAAACTGACTTCGGCTTCGAGGACACGAGCGTCGTGTTCTCCGGCGGGCGAGGCTACCACGTCCACGTCCGCGACGACAGTCTCTCGACGCTCGACTCCGAGGCGCGGCGCGAAATCGTCGACTACGTCCGCGCGGTCGATCTCGACGTGGACGGACTGATCCGGACGCGCGCGGTCAGCGGGGCCACTCGGCGAGAACTCCGGACCGCGGGCGGCTGGGGCCAGCGCACGCACCGCCGACTCGAAGCGTTCGTCGACGAGTTGCGGGCGATGGACGAGGCCGACGCCAGGGAGCGGCTCACCGCGTTCGAGGGCATCGGCGAGGGGCGGGCGGACACCTTGCTCGACGCCTTCGTGGCCAACCCCGAAGCGGTCGCGCGCGGCAACGTCGAGGCCGGCGGCCCGGGCGCGCGGCTGCTGGTCGAGGCGCTGGCTCGCGAAACGGTCGACGCCGAAACGGCGCCCATCGACGAACCGGTGACGACGGACACCCACCGGCTGATCCGCCTGCCGGGGAGCCTCCACGGCGGGACCGGCCTCGCCGTCCGTCGCCTCGACCGCGACGCCCTCGACGACTTCGACCCGCTGGTCGACGCCGTCCCCGAACGCTTCACCAACCACTCGGTCCGAATCGAGGTGACCGATCCCGGTACGGTCGAACTCGACGGCGACAGTTTTACACTGGATGCTGGCGAGCATTCCGTACCGGAGTGCATCGGGGTGTTCCTGATGGCACGCGACCGAGCCCGGAAAGTGAAAGAATGAACGTCGAGGAACTGCGCTCAGTGCAGCGCACCGAACGGCAGAAAGACAGCCTCCAACACCTCCGGGACTCGTTTTACCGCGACGTGGCCGACTACATCTCCGAGCGAAAAGCGAAGCGCGAACACGTCGCCGCGGCGGCCGACGACCCCTACTCGTCGCCGGACGTGAAACGCATCACCGACGAGATCGAAACCGCCGAGGAGGTGGTCGAGAGCATCTACGAGCGCCGGATCGGCAAGATCGTCAAGCGCGCGACGTTCGCCGCCGCGGGCATGGCGACCGAGGACGAGGGCCTCACGGCCGAGGAGCGCGACCTCTTCGACGACCTCGTCGCCCGCATCGAGCAGAACCGCGAGACGGTCCTCGACACGCTCGCGGGGGAAGTCGTCGCCGACGATCCCGAGGACGCGGCGGTCGACGAGCGGACCGACGAATCGGAACGGATCGACTCCGACCCGGAACTGGCGGCGAATCCCGACCCAGCCGGCAAAGCCAGCGACGCGCCGAAAGGGACGCCCGATCCGGACGACCTACTCGCGGAGGCGATGGGTGGTGACGTGGCGAACGCCGACGCGGAGGCGAGGGAGGAAGCCCCGACGCCGCCGGCGGAGTCGCCCACGACGGACGGCGGCGACTCCGTGGTACCGGCGGCAACTCCCGCGGCGGGCGAAGCAGGAACGGGCACGGACGCGGATGCGGGCCCCGCACCCACGTCGACGCCCGCACCGGAGTCGGACACCGACCGCACCACCCTCCGTATCACGCGTGACGTGGGCGAAATCTTCGGCGTCGACGAACGGGAGTACGACCTCGCCAGCGAGGACGTGGTGACGCTGCCGACGCCGAACGCCGAACCGCTGCTGGAGCGGGACGCCGCCGAGCGACTCGACGACTGAGTGGTGCGAAAGCGCGTCCGGGCCACAGATTCTTGCCGGGCCGATTCTAATGCGAGCCATGACTTGCCGCTGGCTCCGGGGATCGGGGACGCTGGCCGTGGTGGTACTGCTCGTCGTGGCGGGTGTGGCGCCCGCCGTCGCCACGGCCAGGAGTGAGACGAGCGAGCCGTGGACGACGCTGCCCACCCATCAGACCGATGGGACGGCGACGCCGACGCCAACGCCGACGCCAGCGCCGGAGGGAGAGGAGATCCTCCACCAGCGCGCCATCGCGGCACGGAACGACGACCCGGGGAGTGTGACGCTCACCTTCGCGTACGAGGTGCCGTCGGCGGTCACGGGCCTGCGGGTCGCCGTGCCTGTCGTGGGACTGGACGGCATCACCGTCGACGGGATGGACGGCTTCGAACGCACCGAACGCGGCTACTTCCTCTGGGATGGCGAGACCGAGCGGCCGACCGTCTCGATCCGCATGGCGGTGAGCGACTCGATCGACTCGGGCGTCCGGGGCGTCGAACGCGACGACTGGGCGCTCGTCTCGGAACCACAGACACGTATTCAGGTACGGACCGACGCGCAACCCCGCCAGACCACGTCGTTCGAGGTGGCCGAGGGGGAACCGGGGTTCGCGCGGAGCCACCTCGCGTATCTCGGCCCCCACGAGCGCCGGAACGTCACCGTCGCAGACGAGCGCGCGACGTTCGTCCTCGGAAACGAGAGCGCTGATCCCGAACGGGCCACCTCCTTCCTTCGCACGGCAAACGAACACTTCGACCTCGGGATCCAGCGCGAGACGATCACGGTGTTCGTCCTGCCGTTGAGTGGGCTGGAAGAGGGCCCGGTGCAGGCGGCGACCGTCGACACCGGGTTCTGGGTCGGGAGTACGGGGCTCCGTCTGGATTCGACGGGATCGGTGTTCACCCACGAGTACGTCCACACGCGACTGGGTGCGGTCGGCCGCGAGGACGCGGCATGGCTGACCGAGGCGAGCGCCGAGTACTACGGTCGCCTGTTCGCTCTCAACGACGGCGTCGGGAGCTACGACTCGTTCCGCGACGGCCTCCGCGCGACGGCGTACGCGCCCGACCGCCGATCGGTGGTCCTCACCGACGCGGAGACGTGGCGGGGGACGAAGGCCCACTACGCCAAGGGCGCGCACGTCCTCGCGGCGCTCGACGCCGAGATTCAGCGCCGGACGGACGGCGAGCACTCGCTCCGTGACGTGTTCGCCGGACGCACCGATCCCTTCCGGAACTACCGCGCCTTCCGTGCGGCGGTGATCGAGGTGGCGGGCGACGAATCGATCGGATCGTGGCTGGACCGCTACGCCACGACCAACGCCCTGCCGCCGCTACCGGACCATCCCCGGTACTACGTCGCCGAACCATCGCTCGATCCGGACGGTGATGGGACGGCGAGTGGCGCCGAACTCGACGCCAGTCGACATCCGTTCGTCGAGGGGGCGCAACTGCAGGAACAATCAGCGGAGAGCACCGCGGAGACGGGCACCGCGGAGACGAGCACCGACGCCGAAACGACGCCCCGGACCGGGACCGAGGGATCGGCTCCCGGCTTCGGCATCGTCGCCGCCCTCGTCGCACTCGCGACGCTGGCAGTCGGGAGCAACCGGCGAACGTAAACGGCGGATCAGACGCGGCGCAGACCCTCGCCGAGACCCGTCGCCTCGCCACACTCCGGACACTCGTAGGTCCATCCGTCTTTCGTGGCGCGCCCCTCCGGGAACTCGGCGTCACACTTTCGACAGGCGAGCAGATCCCGGCGGGTAGAGACGTGCATCTGCGGCATAAGCGGAGAATCGACAGCATCCTACATCAACGTGTCGTTTCGTTTCCATGCTAACGTGTGTCTCGCCGACGGGTGCGAGGAGCGCCGTTCACTCGATCGATTCCAGTCCGTCGGATTCCCGGGTTACTCGTCGTCCGCGCTCAGAATCCCCCGGTGAGTCATCCGCTCGGGATCGAGCACCTCGTCGGCCTCGTTCTCGGTGAGGTACCCCTTCGCTACCGCCACCTCGCGGACGGTCTTGTCCTCCTTCAGTGCCGTCTTCGCCACCTCAGAGGCCTTGTCGTAGCCGATGGCGGGGTTGAGCGCCGTCGCCAGCGCCATCGACCGCTCGACGGCGTCGGCGCAGTGGTCCCCGTTGGCCGCCAGTTTCGCCACGAACTTCTCCGCGAACGTCTCGGCGGCGTTGGCGAGGAGGTTCGCCGACTGGAGGAAGTTGTACGCGATGACGGGCTTGTAGAGGTTGAGGTCGAGTTGGCCGCCGGCGGCACCCGCCGAAACCGCGGCGTCGTTGCCCACGACCTGCGTGTGGACCTGATTGACCGCCTCGGCGACCACGGGGTTGATCTTGCCGGGCATGATCGACGATCCCGGCTGGTTCTCCGGTTGCTCGATCTCGCCGAGGCCGTTTCGCGGCCCGGAGGCGAGCAGTCGGAGATCGTTGGCGATCTTGTTCAGCGATCCGGCGACGGTCCGGAGGGCGCCGTGGGCCTCGCCCATGGCGTCGTGGGCGGCCTGGGCCTCGAAGTGGTCGTCGGCCTCGCGGAAGGGGAGGCCGGTCTCCGCAGCGATGTATTCGGCCGCCCGCTCGGGGAACTCGGGGTGAGTGTTCAGGCCGGTCCCCGTCGCCGTCCCGCCGAGGGCGAGTTCGGCGAGGCGGGGGCGAACCGACTCGCAGCGGTCGATCCCCTTCTCGACCTGGGTGCGGTAGCCGCCGAACTCCTGGCCCAGGCGGACGGGCGTGGCGTCCTGCAGGTGGGTGCGCCCGGTCTTGACGACGCCGTCGAAGGCCTCGGCCTTGGCGTCGAGTTCCGTGGCGAGCGCCTCCAGCGCCGGGACGAGGTCCTTATCGACCGCCTCCAGTGCAGCGACGTGCATCGCCGTGGGGATCACGTCGTTCGAGGACTGGCCGAAGTTGACGTGGTCGTTGGGGTGGACGACCCGGTCGCCGACCTCGGCGCCCATGATCTCTGCAGCGCGGTTGGCGATCACCTCGTTGGCGTTCATGTTCGAGGAGGTGCCCGATCCAGTCTGGAACACGTCGACCGGGAACTGGTCGTCGTGCTCACCGACGATGACCTCGTCGGCGGCGTCGACGATGGCCGCCGCAACCTCGTCGTCGACGAGACCGAGTTCACGGTTGGCCCGCGCCGCCGATTTCTTGACGACGCCGAGTGCGCGGACGAACCGCCGGCCGAACCGCGCATCGCTGATCGGGAAGTTCTCCACCGCGCGCTGGGTTTGTGCGCCCCAGTAAGCGTCCGCAGGCACGCGAATCTCGCCGAGACTGTCCCGTTCGACGCGGAACTCGTCCGCACCGCTATCGTCGCTCATGCGCGATCGAACGGCGGCCGCCTCGTAAAATCTACCGCTACGCGTCCGGGCCGTGTTCCTCGTACGCCTCCGGCGTGTACGTCTTCATCTCCATGGCGTGGATGTCCGTCGTCATGTGTCCCTCCAGCGTATCGTACACCATCTGGTGTTGCTGGACGAGGGGGAGGCCCTCGAAGGCGGGCGAGACGATCACGGCGGCGAAGTGGGCGTCCTCGTGGTCCTCGTCCGGTACACGGGGCTTGGTGACCGTCGCCTCGGCGTCCTCGATAGCGTCCTCGATCAGGCGCTCGACGTCCGCAGTGTCCATACCCTACCCCGGCGGCGACGACACAAAAACGGTCCGCTACTGCCGAGCGCAGGGAGAACGGCACAAACTAAACTGGCCGATGGACGGCGGAGACGACCACGGCGCCGGCCTGCTCGACGGTGTGTTCGACGACTTTCGTCTCGATGTCGCCGTGCCACGTCCAGGAGTCGCGCGTCTCCTTCGCCGTCTCGATTCCCCGGACGATCCGCTTCTCGACGTTCGCCGCGCTCTCGCCGCTCCCCTCGAAGAAGACGCCGCCTTCCTCCGCCGTTGCCCAGCCGAGCCCAGCCGCGATGGTTTCGTCCCGGACGAGCGACTCGTTCTCGGCGAGAATGACGGCGACGAGTTCGCCCACGTCCCACCGTTGCTCGTGAGTCCCACGCTCGACGATGGTCGCGCCTTCGGGGATCACCGACGACAGCGTGACCAGGTTGTAGTTGTGAATCCCCCCGGAACTCAACGCCTTGTCGAACGCGCTCAGGGTGGTCTTTCCTTCCCCGGTACCCCAGACGATCTCGATGTCCATGGATCCACGATCTTACGAGCAGCTTCATAAACCACTTGTGTATCAATGTGGCCGTCTTTACGCTCCGGGAGGCTGGGGTCCGACGCGAGCCGACGCCACTACTGCTGGTAGCGCCGCTCGTCGCTCTGGTCGAACTGTGAAACGCCGTTGCCACTCATCTCGTCGTAGGTCATCCCCGAAAGATACTCGTCGTTCTATACTTTGACCTTGAAGAATACTTACGATTTTAGTGGCTGGCGTGCGAGGATGACTCATGGGAATTCAGACACAGAAGTTCGAGCGGGAACTAGAGAAGGTCGAGGAGGAACGCGACGACTTCGTGAATCCCGATGTCGCCGACGCGATTGAGCACATGGCGAATGCGTACAACGAGGACAACATGGTGGTGACCGTTCCCGATGGAGAGCAAACCAACGCCGCGAGTACGCTGGAGATCTACGTTCGGAAGTGTCGCCGGTTCGCACACGATATCGACCTGCTCGACACGACGGAACTCGAAGTGAAGGAGCTCCTGCAGCGATACAAAGACGGCGACCACGAGAAAGTCAAAGACGACGGACTGACCAACGGGACGCTACGGCTCTTCTCGCTCGGCCTGCGGAAATTCTACAGAGTACATACGGAGGTCGGCGTTGACCCCGAAGCGGTCCCGATCCCGTCGCAAGAGGAGCCGTCGGTCGATCCCGACGATATGCTGACCCGGGACGAGATCCAAGCACTTCGATCTGCAGCTCGAAACAACCGCGATTTGGCGCTTTTCGACTTCCTGATCTACACTGGGCAGCGTGCCAGTGCGGCCCGGACGCTTAAGATCAAACACCTGAATTTGTCGGACGGACAATTCCGATTGAACGAGGAAGAAGAGGGGCTGAAAGGTGCCGACGAGAACGGCAAGTGGCGAGATCTGCTCCTCTCGCAGAGTAGTCTTCGGCAGTGGCTACAGACGGGGCATCCTGATCCGGAGAATCCAGAGGCGTACGTCTTTACCGGACTTCCTGGCTTTTCGGATACCGATGCCACCGAGCAGATGGGCGAATCAAGCCTGTACGATGCGCTGGCTCGGATGAAACGTCGAACGGAGGTCGACAAGCCCCTCAACCCACACGCCCTCCGGCACAACTTCGTGACGATTTCACTCCGACGAGGGGTTCCGGAGAGCGCGATCAAACACCAGCTCGGCCACGCTCCGGACAGCAGGGTGATGGAGTCAACCTACGCGCATCTGAAAGACAGCGACCACATTCGAGAGGCACGGGAAGCGTTCGATCTGGAGACCGAGCACATCGAGAACGAACTGACGCCCGAGGTCTGCCCTCGCTGTGGCGAGAACCAACCCGAGAACGCGAAACTCTGCCCGTGGTGCGGGCTGGAGTTTACTCCCGGTGCCAAGGAGGCGATGGAGCGAGCGGGCGAGCAGGTTCGAGAGTCGTACAAAGAAGCCGAAAACATGGATCAGGTCGAGAAAGTGCAGGTTATCGACGAAGTTCTCGAAGAAGCGAAGGACGACCCCGAATTGAAGGCCGCGTTGATAGAGAAGTTGAGCGAGGAGTGATATCACACCCCTACAGTGAACCTGCTGTTACTCCCAGACTACCTCGTACTGCCCGACTTCGAGAAAGTATCCCTCGTCGTCGACGGTGGGACGTGGCACCATTCCCCCATCGAACTCTCGTAGGTGCCCGAGATGAACAGGAAGATATCCGTCGGCAGGATCATCCGTCGAACTGGTGGCGATCAGTCGACGATTGACCAGGCGAAGCGTACTGGCGTCACCGCGAGCTTCAGCTTCCTGTTTCCAAGAGGCGACGGCGTGTTCGATCTCGGATCGTTTGTCGGGCATCACGTCGTCGTATGGAACGTTCACCCAGATATGACCGTGCTCCGTGACGTACAGTCGACCAGGATTCGGTCGATAGTCGCCGTATGCGGCTATCAGTTCCCCATGGTCGAACGCCGACTCGAAACGATAGTCTCGCCACTTCCAGATGAGTTTGCCATCGTGACTAACCGACCAGCGCTCGCCGTGGTTGAACGGGAAGCCCGTCCAGACGGCACGCCGTCTCCGACATCGAAACGCGATACGGAAATCGGCTATACGAACTGAGCGGGAGCTCCGCGCAGAAGCTACAGACGATAGCCAGTTCGACCGACGATCCGACGCCAGCCATCTCGGATTTCTTCCGCTACACGCAACAGCGCCGCACGTTGATCGCGGACGCGATCGGCCGCCAAGCGGTCATACTATCGCTTCTCCGGGAAACCATTGAGGAATCACAGAAAAGTATCGTCTTCTAGGAACGCATCGAGCAACTGGAGCGGATTGCGAGCCCGTCAGGGCCTTCACCACCCGGCTTCACGCGACCGGCCGTTCACTCAGAAAATAAAGGTAATTGTTCGTTCAATTGATGTAGACCAGCCACATCAAGTAACATGGCAATGGGTCCATCGGCTGACTGACTGTCTCCAGACTCACCGCGGGTGCAACCTTGGATCGTGACCAACGAGACCACTGTCCGAATCAAGCGTGATCCGTCTTGGTTGTACGCTGCGATAGATCTTAATTCAGAGTAGTTGCTCGGCGTCGCTTCCTTCGACCGCGAAGCACCGGTCCAGCGACAGAGTTTCTCCAGCAACTCACCGATAACCACGATCCCTCAAACACCGGGTTCTGGTTGGTGACTACGTCTATCTGACGGCCCTCTTTGGAGTAGATTTGAGCAGTCATCTGGGCCTCATTGAGAAGTGGTTTATATCCTCAAAATGGGGATCGACCGCTTCCGACGTTCATGTATTGGTAGTCGGACTGCCGTCGTCAGTGGCTTGCATTATTCATGTACTACTATAATTTCCAACGACCGCATCAACCGCTAGATCATGGAACACTAGCTGAAGCCGGTAAATAGATAATATCCGTGCCGGCGTAAGACATTAGTAGACATAATAAGATTTTTTGTGCAATGACGGTGAGACCGGTTGATGACGACTTACTAGCTGACATATGTCGATCGATCGCACAGGACAACTACGGCTTCCTGTACGTAAGTGAGGTATCGAGCCAGATCCAATCGGAATACGAAGCAGCGGAAACTGGATTACTGAACGCGGGATCGATTTCGGGGAGCGAAATAAAGCAGACGCTCCAGTCGATCGCGGGACAGGAGATTTCCGAACTCCAACAGCTCCGGACTGGGGTGTATTATGTTGATCCGTTCGGCGCCGCAGGCGGCGAACGTTTGACGAGCGAACTGACAAACCTTTTTGGACAGCGCCTTGTTGTGACCAGCGAGACGCTCCGCTCACGGTTCAATCTCGCTATTGATGACATAGACTACTTTACCGGCGAGTTGGAGAATCGCGATCTCGTCTCTCGGATCACGGCTGGGGAACAGGACTATTTTACTATCGGCCCACGGCTGAAAGAACATGCCGGTGAGGCGAACGTGGACTCACAGCTTCGGCGACAGGCCGAACACGGAATCATCTCCCATGATAAACTCGAATCGGTCATCGACGTGGCCGCGACGACCGATGTCATCCGGTATCTCGCTCGTGAGGGGTTCATCATCGACCTCAGTGGCGAGTACTTAGTTCGAAGCGACATCGACAGTTACGGGAGATATGTCGCTGACGAGATAGAGTATCTTGTCGAAGAGGCCTTCGAAGATTCGCAGTACGTCCTCCCAACCAGCGAGGTGGAGACGGTGATAGAGAACGCCATCGACGACCACTTCGACGTTCTCTCGCGCGTCGGCCGGGGAACGGCCGACGACGTGCGCGACGCCGTCCGGTCGGCGCTTGACGAGTCACTCGGCCTCGTCGAGGACCGCAACGTGGTCGTCCGGAGCGATGAACTCGCCGACCACGCGGCGGCGGAGGCCGAGCGCATCAAAGAAATAGTGGAGCGCGAGAGCGACCCGCTCCCGGGGACGCCGTCAGGGTACGAGGAGGCAGCCGAGGACGAGATCAGCAACCTCACGCCGACCGCGACGCCGACAGTTAACCAGTACATCAGGGAGGAGATCCGCACGGAGTACGCCGACCTCGTGCGTAGCGAGGAGTTTCAGGTGGAGTCCTAACCATGTCGAACGACTACGAGTTCAGTACCACGACGCGGAACGGCACCGAATACGTCATCGCACAGCCCCGATCGCAGGGGGAACCGGTCCGGTTCGAGGCGAAGTGGATCGAGAGCGGGGACATGGGGGGTAAGTGGGAGCAAATCATCAAACCCGTCATCAAGGACTCGCTGATGGGAGTGGTCGACGTCGACGCGGCTGATGGTCGCCTAGCCCGCACCGAGTTCGTCCGACAACTGGCGTCGGCGACCGACGACGAGGGAAACGCCATCGTGTCGAGCGAGCGGCAGGCCGACGCGCTCGTGGCGTTTCTCGCGTCGAACGGCGTCCTCGACGCGACGGGAGGCGAGATCGTGTTCCTTCAGGACCCGTCCGAGGCGGAAAAAGAGGAAACCTCCGTCTCTAGGAAGATGTGGATCAACTGGGCGGCCTGCGTCGACGCGTGTATCGAACAGATCGAGTCGACGATAGAGACGGTCGAGAAGGCCAAAGAAAGGCTCGAGAACCACAAGCAGAACGTCGAGGAGAGTACGAACCGGGGCGAACAGTACCTCGAGGAGGTCGCACAGGAACTGCGGGCCCTCGGTGAAGGGCCCGAAGTGCCGGATCCCGCCGACCTCGATTCCCAGGAGGAGCAACGCTACCACACCCTCAAGAAGGAGTTCGTCTTCCACAATCAGATGCAGGAGGTGAAGACCGGGTCGGTGCTGCACAACCTCCAGAACGGGGAAGAGGTCCTGAGCCAAACCAAGCGGAAACTCGAATCGGCGATGGAGGCGCTTGACTCCCAGAGCGGGGACATTCGACAGGCGGCACTGACGAAGGGCGTGTTCCCCGAGGGGGCCATGAACTTCGTCAACAACGTCGGTGACTTCACGACGCAGTTGGCGAACGCCCAGGGGGTCGACGAGAAGGCCAAACAGATGTCTCCGGAGGACCTGGAAAGCGATGTCGCCAGCGTCATCGGCCCGGCCAAGGAGATAAGCGAGACCACGGACCGCATCACCGAAGGCACCGGGGAGCGGGAGCGACAGGAACGGACCGACACCGCCTGAGATGCGAGCCCGTTCACCGCTCGGCTGCCTTCGGACGGTTGACGAGCGTGGCCGTGAACTCCTCGGATGCGCCGACCTGTCCGGACAGGCCGCCCTCCCGTCGCTCCGCGACGCCGTCGACGCCCTTCGCGACCTCGGGAGCCTGCTCGTCACCGCCTCGCCGTTCGGGCGACCGGAGGCGACTGGAGGCGACCGGGGGACGGACGGCGCCGATGCGGCGGTCGCCGCGGTCCTCCGACGGCTCTACGACGATCGAGCGGCGCCGGTAGACGGAACCGAGAGGACCGACGGCGCCGTTGAGTCCGGGCGACTCGACCGGGTCGACGGGGACTACGTGGTCCCCCTCGACGGACCGAAGCGAGCGGCGAACTGGATGGTCGTCCTCGGGTTCATCGCCGACGCCATCACGGATGTCATTGACCGGTACCAGGCGATCCGCGGACGGTTCCACACCCAGCCCGGGACGTCCGCCGTCGCAGAGACGCTCGTCGGGACGGTTGTCCGGATGCTCGAATCGCTCCGGGCCACTGTTGGCCGCGTCGTCGGAACCGATCGGACGATCGGGCGGACAGTTGGTCACGAAAATCCGCTTGACTTCGCCCGGTGGAGCGGGGAGCGACTCACGCCGAACGAACCATGATCAACCTCACACCAATCACCAGAACCGACCAGTCGACCTCGCACATCAAGATCGGCCGGAGCAAACTCGGCAGTTCGACTGACGTCGTCCGCGCACATCACCGCGACGTGTCGGCACACTTTCGCGTGGACCCGGTCGACGACTCGTTCATGAACGACATCAAGAACAAGGTCCGTGTCCACGAGAACGTGGGCGACCTGTTCGGGGGTATCCGGAACTATGAAGAATTCCACGTCGATCCCGACGCTACAATCCACGATGTCGAGCCGTGCCAGAGCGCCGAAATCTATACCAGAGAGGGCGAGGACCGGATTCAGCGATACCTTCGTGAGCAACAGGCGTTTCTTCACCCGATCAAGGAAGAGGTATTCGAGGTCGGCGGTCAGCTGCTCCCGATTGAGGTTATCAACCTCGACCCCTCTGGGTACACGACGCTCGTGGTGACGAGTGACACAGACCTCGAGTTCATCTCACCGGAGGAGTACCGAAATCGACAGCCTTCGCACGATCCGCACAGTCGCCCGGACAGAACAGGTGGAGGCGGGTCCGGGGCGCGCGGCGGGGGTGAGGCCATGGACGATGAGGTGAATCTGAATCTGACTCCGACAAAGCCAACCAAGAGCTTCGCGGACGATGTCGCCGGACTTGCGAATGTCAAGCGAAGCATCCGGTCGCTGCTCGCGCTGTTCGACGCCGAGACCCGCGAGGAGGTCGAAGAACGCTACGGGAGCGAATTCGTCGACCGCGGGAACAGCATGCTGTTGTACGGGCCGCCCGGGTGCGGTAAGACGCTGGTCTCGGAGGCCATCGCCTACGAGGCGAAAAACGAGACGCGCATCCCGGAGCAGTTCGGTGAGGTCAAGTACTTCTCGGTCAAGGGAGGTGACATCCTCTCGAAGTACTCGGGCGAGGCCGAGAAGCGGGTTGAGTCCGTCTTTGAACAGGCACACCAAGCGGCTCAGGAAGGATTCGCCGTCCTCATGTTCGACGAGGTTGAGACGCTCGTGCCGGACCGCAGCGACGACAGCCTCCAGCGTCACGAGCGGTCGCTCACGAACGCCTTCCTGCAGGAAATGAATGACATTGAGGACAACTTGCTGGTGATTGGGGCCACGAACATGCCGTTCACGATGGACTCTGCTGCAACCCGTCGCTTCCCGATCCAGCAGTTCATCCCGCAGCCCGGCCCTGAGGTGATGGCGGACGTCTGGCGGACGAACCTCAGCGGGCTCGCAACGGCTGACGAGATCGACTTCGACCGCCTCGGTCAGGAATCAGATGGATATACACCAGCGGAAATCGCCGACCGAATCCTCGGGAGCGATCTGAAGCGCGAACTCGTTCAGAGCGTCATCGATGGGGATCCGATCCATCCGGACACGGAGTACCTGCTTGGTCGACTAGAGGATTCGGAGCCGAAAACCGTCAAGCAGTACGTCAGTAGCGTCGTAAAACAGGCAAACGAACTCGAAGGGTACCCGGCGCTCAAAGACTACGTCACGGAGCAGGTTGACCGATTGGAGGAGGAGCGTGCCTAACAGCGAGAAGGGAGAACTTGACGAGTATATCCGAAGCTACACGTTCGAGGCGTCAACCCCTCGTGTGGTGACTGCGGATGAAGAGACCATCGCACTTGGGTACGATGACGGGCCAGTCGAACTCGTTGGCACTGGACGGACGACGATTGATCTTGACGTCCGCGACATCGCTCTTGCCACCCGTCTCTACGCATTGACCGGCGAACGGATCACAGCTATTTCGCGGGCAGGAACTGAAGTTTGGTCAACTGAGTGGTCGGACGCCGAGCGAGTAGCCGCCACGGACAATGCTGTTGCCCTCCTGACGCCGGAGAACATTATTGGTCTTGACAGCGCAACAGGTGTCGAACGGTTCCGGACGAAGCGACCGTTTGCCGACATTGCCGGCGAACCGACAATAATCGGCGGTGCCGAACGGTTCGTTATTGCCGCTTGGTCGTTTCTCGCAGTGGTAAACGACGAGGGCGTTCGGACCACCGAGGTCAACATTGACGGGGCTATTGAGACCGCCGGTCTCGTCGGCGATACGGCCATTATCGCCCTGCGTGACGGACGACTCATCGGATGCGACGTCACGTCGGGAACGGTTGAATGGGAACGTGAATCGCGTGTGGACTGGCTCCCACCCTCTGCCATGTCGGAGCTTCCGGCGGTCACGACCGATCGCCTGCTTCGTGTCACACCCGATGGTGTAGTGACTGAGATCGCGAAGGCACCTTCCGGCGAGGTATACGTGGCTGGAAGCGGTGATCCAGTGTGTGCGGTCGGTGACGGGATTATTGCATGCTACCGACTATCTAGAGAGCTGTCGGCAAACATCGATGTGGCACTCGCGACCGACCGGATCGCTCGAACCGCAAATGAATTCCACGTTACTGTCGGCAACGATGGGAGCACCCCTACGACGGTTCCGCTGTCGGTTTCTGGGACGGGAATCACGTTTGACCCAGAGAGGAGTTCGACGGAGATTTCAGTCGGAACCGACGCTGATCGAACTGTCACCTTTCCAGTCGCCCGAATTGGCGATCAAGATCGGGCCGAAGTAACCGTCTCGGCTGCCGACGAGACGGTCGTCGAAACGACGCTAGAAGTGGTTGATCCGGATCCCGACCGTCAGCCTATCAACGTTGAGACGACGGTCGAACGGATTACGGAAGGGGAGGTCCGCGTGGACGTGGCGATCGAGAACCGAAGCAGCAGGCGAATCGAGAACCTCGTCTTGCAACCCGTCGATGAACGCCTTCCGACGATCGATCCTGAAGCGACCGACAGCCACACCACTGACGTAGCGGTACCGATCATGGAGGACTTGCGGGTAACTTGGGAAGATGAAAGCGCTGAGATACCGCTTAACCTTCGGTCGTCCACGGATACGGTCTCACTCGCGATAGAGACGATCGACAACTTCGTCGACATCACGATCGACAACGGGGACGAGGCCCCGTTCCAGGACGAACTTCGAGTCGACGGGTCGGCCGTTACGCCGATCGAACGTACCGTTGAGGTTCCATCGACAGGTCAGTTCTTGCTTGCACTTCGTCCACATCAGGGTGGGGCAGTCCGTGCAGCGGTCAAGGGCTTGGGACTTTCCGACGCGGTAGAGTTCGAAGCTGAAACCGGATTACACCAAGAGGGTGGAAAGCACGACAGGGCAGATTCCCATGACACGGATGCTAATGACTCCGGATCTAGATTCAGGTGGGAACAACGCTCCGGACAGGGAGCAAGCGAAACTGATGCCGATTCGAACAGTTCGAGCCAGTCCGTTTTTCAATCTGACCTCGACGGTGAGACATCCCAACCGAACACAATGCCGAGTGTCGAACACGAAATGGCGATTGAGAGAGGAACGGTCGAACCGTGGGCGGCGGTTCAAGAGCGGGTGACCGTCACCAATGATACGGATACGTCGTTCGATCACGTTGCGGTCGAATCCACCGACGGCGGAAGTGCAACTACGGACACATCCATACCCTCCGGTAAGCGGGCGACGTTCACTCGATATCATGCTTTCCCACCCGGGGAAGGATCACTTCCCGACGTATCTATTCTCGTAGATTTGGCAGAATCCAAGTCAAAAGGCGGAGGAACGCGCATCAAGGTACCTACCGTGGATTCACCGACGGTTGAGCGAGAGGGATTCGGGGCCCGCCTTATCGGAGAACGGAGACCGGAGCCAACACTCACGCTTCAAGTGTGGAACGACGGCGACAGCCCAATACGGATCACGAGCGTTCGCGTCGCCGGTCATAATATACCCGATCCCAACGACTGGACGATCGAACCTGGGGAAACAGACCAGCGATCAGTAACTATTGAGGGTCAGTTCGAGTCGTCGCTCCTCCGGGCAATCGTTCAACATGTCGTTCCCGGGGACGAAGAGACCCAATTTCAGACACTCGTTCCGGTACTCGCCGCCGACTCCGATCCGGCTCCCCCACTTAATCCGCCGGCGAACGACGATCCGGACGACAAATCTGCGTTTGGCGATATGGAATTTGACTTCAGAATCGGTGATATCTCTTCGTCCACCGATGGGGACAGCGCGATTGTTGACCTTGCCGTACGAAACGAGACCGACGAACCGCATCGTGTTCGTGTCACTCCCAAAGGCGAAGAACTAGTTGACGTGCTGGCAATGGCCATGACCGAAACCGTTGATCCGGGGGCTGTCGAACCGTTTGGGGTCCACGTCGCCACCCCACCGGGCGAGCGACAGCAGATCGAGTTCGAGGCTGTTATCGATATAATCGACAATGAGGAGTCGTTCAGGATTCAGGCTGTGGGGACAAATCCGGACGATAATGAAAATTCCGATGGTGAAATCTCGGATGAATGGACGATCGAGTTACTCTCTCCTTCCGTGGGAGATATCGAATCGTCTCTAGAGGTTGACCGAGAGTGCGAACGGCCGTCCGACGATGGCCGTCTCTCCACGCCGTGGGAGAGTTGATCTGCTCAGAAACAAAAGAAGGCTCAGATGAGGAAGTCACCACTGACCGCAGCCCGTGCATCCGTGAGGTAAGCGTACGTGTTTCGCCCGAATCTGACGAGTGTTACCGCCATGATCAGGCCGTATATCCCTGTCGAAATATAGAGAGTGTAGAGGGTGTTCCGGAGGCTCGAGGCTGTTCGAGCTCGCTCACGGCGAACCTGGTTCGCCTCGGCGGTCGCCCCGGCACTGGCATAACTGTCGGCGGCATCGTCGTACGCCGCGAGAATCGCGTCACTCCGCTCTTGGAGCGGATCCAGACGCATCGGATTCAATACTAGTGGTTGGCCAGCGATAGAAACCGTCGCCGACCGGTGCAGTGCCGTCCGCTGGTCGCGTGCAGTTTGATGTCGTCGGCTCGCTGTCTCAACAGTCGAGACGTACTCCTCAAACGCCGTGTCGGATTGTTGCTGGAGCTCCGCGGCCTGTTCCGCGTTCCCGAGGAGAGATGAGAGACGCGACAGTCGTCTGAGTGTCGTTGCGCGTTCGACGGTAGTGAGATTTCCGGTCTCCAACCGGGTACGGTATTCCGCTGTCTGCTGACCCGCGAGGTCGGTGACTGGTGTTTCAGTGGCTCGAACCGTCTGCATTGCAGACGTGCGGAGTTCATCATCCGAGATCTGTGATGCGTACGTTTCCAGCAGATTGTACGTGGCGACGGCACGAACAATCTCGTCTTGTGCTGCGTCTGTCCCGTTCTGTGACCGCTCCTGTCTCGCCGCCTCAACCGACTCGATTAATAACAACGTGCTCCGACCGGTTGCGATCGTCACTGAGATATCATCACCGGAGATATTTTCGCCAGCCCTCAGTCTTTGTTCGAGTGTCGAGAGCGTTTCGCTCATGCTGCCTGCGGTCTCCGCCTGCCAACCACTAGTCTCTTCATACTCCGAGAGCGGTTCGTTGATCCGCTCGAACGAGTAGGGTTCCGGCCGTGCCTGTACGCGAATAGTTTGCGTGCCAGCGTTGTTCGAATTCACACGAAATACCCAAGTGTAAGTCTGGTAGAGTTCGGCTGAGGCGTCGAACTTGATACCGATCACAAACTCGGTATTACCGCCAGCCTCAACGGTCGGCGAAGGCTGCTCGACGACCGTCAGATACTCTGATGACCCAGAGACGCGCTCAACTGACAGTTCCTGAACGTCCTCATATCCAAGTCGTTCAGCAATATCGATGCTCTCGGCGATGCGTTGTGTGATGATGACATCGCCGACCTGAATATCCGTCCGATCAACATTCATGTCCACCTCGTGTTCAACGCGAACAGACCGCGAGATTGTCTTCGAGCCAGCTTCGTCGGTTCGCACGTTGACCTCAAGGGGATAGTCACCTTCTGGGACGCTTGGCTCAGCCTCGATCCGGATATCTGCTTGGCTACTGCTCGTCCCGCTGACCGTCCCCGGCTCGTCAACGACTGTCGCGCTCATGCCCTCGTGGGCCGCTGACGCGCTGACCTCCGTGACGGACATATCCAGATCACCCTCGTTGGGAATTCGGACCGAAGTTGTCTGAGTGAATGTATCGGCACTCGCGCGTGGTCTGTCGAACCGAATCGTCGGGTCGGGCACTTCCAAGTCGCCAAGGATCGCTGGGTAGATCACTCGTGCCTCGAAGGTCACAGTCTCCCCAACGCCGTACTCGTCGACTGGCCTGAGCCTCACCGTCCACTGTAGCGTTGCATGTTGTTCGACATCATTGTCCAAATCAACTTGAACCGACACTTCATCGCTTCCCCCCGGCGCTGTCGAAACGGAACGGAGGGAGCCGAGCGAAAGCGCACCTCCTGAAGCTTGGGATTGAAAGTCGGCATTAATACCATCAATACCCTGATACCCGTTTCCTTCCGAGATGGTGAAAGATCCGTCACTGGTCGTCCCGCGAAGGACGTTTCCAAGACTGACCGTTCCTTCCGTCTCCAGCACTGGCGGCTTTCGCACCACGACCTCAATCTGGAATGATTCGGTGTTTCCAAGATTGTCCTGAACCCTTCCAGTGATGCTGTAGTCGCCAGCATCCACTCCCTCACTGGCGACGACCTCAACTCCCATTCGGGCGGTGTCGCCCGCACTGATCCGTGACGGAAGACCGGACTCTGAAACATCTATTCCGCTTGGCACACCACTGAATTCAACCGAGGTTGGACGCATGAACCCATCACCAGTGTTTGGAATTGAGACCTCGACGTCCTCACGAGCCGTACTCATCCCTTGGAAAATCAATTCAGTCGATCCCCCGGTGACATCTCCGAACCGAGGACTGGCGTAACTCACACCCAGACGGAGGGGTTCAGAGTAGCTTCCGCCGCTCCCCGAAACATCTGCCTGGGCTGAGTACGTTCCAGAGTTAACACCAGAGGTGGCGCTTGCTTCGTAGGATACCCGGTACTGTCGTCCTTTGCGGACCTCCCACGAGGTACCGCTCCCTCCACCACCGGGACCATCCCACCCGCGGAATTCGAACACCACACCACCGCCGGCTCGCGTTATCTGATCAGTTGCACTCACCGACCCGTTTGACGAGGCGGTGAAACTGAACGATAGCGTCCGCGATCGAGTTTGATCTTGTGCAGCTTCGTCAAGTTCGACCCCGGCTGAGGCGGCAGCTCCTTGCATAGGGATCGTAGCGAGACTGATAACGATCGAAAGCGTCAGAGCGACGACTACAAACCGCTTCCACCTCCCGCTCACGCAGATCGAATCAAACATCGTCCCACCCCTGCCCGAGGACGACAGCGTCAACGCGGGCAGCGAGGAAGTCCTGCTGCCATGCGACGACACGGAGAGTAATGAACCCAGCGATCAGCGCGATCAGTGCTCCGTAAGCGAGTGCGACGAGAAGGCTCCCAATGGCGAGTGACACGAGTGAGGACCGGGTGCTTGCCGCCAGCTCTTCTAACTCTGCCGTTCGCTCAATCCGGTGTTCGCGAGCCAACTCGAGACTCCGATGTGCCGCACTATCCGCACCCATAGCAGTTCGATACCGTTCGAACACGTTCGGACCGAGCAACGCGGCTGAGATCGCCGAGTCACACGTTGCACTGCAGCCGTCGAGGAATCGTCTTGAACCAGCCGCTGACTCGTTGATCCGTTCCAGATCACTTCCAAATTCGGTCTCGAGTCGGCTGGTCCGAACGGTCAGTTCCGAGAATCGGTCGCTCGCCCCCGCTCGGCTGTATGCTGTCCCGGCTTCACGCATGAGCGCCAGCCGTTGTCGTGTCTGGTCGGTATTACGAGCCATCTCGAAGATCCGATCGCCCTGTGTCTCGTAAAACCTGTCAAGCGCCAGCCCGGCCAGCGCGGAGTACTTTTCTCCACCGCCAGCCGAGAGTTGGTTGAGCGCCTGCCCTGTCTCGTTTGCACGCCGGACGCTCTCAACAACTGAGCCGTTTTGTGATAACCTGTACGCCGTGTTGAATGACCGTAGTGCTTGGAGGACGAGCCTCATTTGCCGTCGCTCCGTGTCGTCGAACTCGCCGGCCTGTACCGCAACCACGGCTTGACTCCGAACGACTTCGAATTCATTGTACTCCTCGAACGCCGGCGATCCTTGGAGTTCTCGAAACTCCGAGAGGAAGTCGTTCGCGTCTTCCGGAGTCTGCGCCGTAGCAGGGCTTACTGCAGCTATCGATGAACCGATGACGAGCGCCATCACGACGAGGCGGATACTGGTTTTTTGAGTAGGGCCACTCATTCAAAACACCGTTTGTTGGAATCGTTTTCTGAGCTGGTCGTGTTCGAATACACCGTCGATCGCGTCAAGAAGCACGCTGGCAACGAACGCGACAGCAGCTGCTTCGGTGCGGTCGGCCGGTCGTGATGTTTGAATGAACTCACGTATCCGCTCCCAGGGATCGCGGGCCGGCGAAACGACCGTGAGCTCGTTTTGTTCGGCCGAGATCCTGTCGTCGACTGAACTCAGTTGGTCAGCGAGTCGGCGCTGCTGATCCGCCCAGCTGTCGCCGAGCGTCTCGAAGAGATCGCTGAGACCGGCTCCATCATACGTAACGTGTGCCGCTGGGAGATCCGCACAGGCGATGAACAGGTCGGCGTTCCGGCTCGTGGATAGAGCTGCTTCGATTTTCTCCTGAACTCGCTCGATAGCATCGAGGAGCGCGTCTACGAGCGCTTCCGGCGACGCATCGACACCCACGAACCGATACCCCTGATCCGGTAACTGCTCAACGTTGTCAAGTAGACCCGTTAGAACGCTCGCGTAGTAGCGGTGAATCCCGCCGTCAAGCGACTCGCGGACATCGAGGTCAGCGGCCGACCGGCGAAGCCGTGTCACCCGTTCCCGCTGTTCGGGCGTTAGTTCGAACTCGAAGACAGACCGTAGCGTCTTTGCGACGCAGTCATTTCCGCGTACTTCCACGGTCGTTTCCGTGGCTCCAAACTCGTCCGGCAGGCCAAGTTCGACGTGATACGTGCCTTCGAGTAATCCATCAATCTGGACTGTTCCCTCCTCTCCGGTTCGAGACGTCCATCGATCGTCACGCAACCGGTGCACGACATCGTCCCGCGTCTTGACCATCACCTCTGCTCCGGAAAGTATGTCGCCATCACAGACTGCCCGAATTTCGAGCCCCCCTTCGAGCGGCGAGAGCGCAATCTCGGCCGACGATCCCTGCAACGTTCCTGTCACTGTCTTCGTCTCGTATTTTTCGTGTTCCACTGACATTTCGTAAAGATCATCGAGCCTCGGGACGCCGATAGTTGCCTTCCCGTCGTGGTTGGTTCGTTCTCTCGCAACTATTTCATCGGTCTCAACCCGGACGAGAACGTCCGAGATGGGCTGATCCGTATGCTCGTCTCGCACCACTATTTCGACGTCGAGCGGCGGGAGTTCAAGATCAACTTCCGTCGCGCTGCCTCGGTCGGACCCCTCAACGGAGAACGCTACCGACTCTCCGTTCTGATCCGCTGGCCTAGCGCGCCATTGGCCGGCCGCCAGAGTGATTCGCTTCTCACCGTTAGTGATGTCAACCGTCCGCTCGTCTCGCGTCCGCTGGGGAAGATCGTCACTCGGTCGTGGGGCCGATCCCTGCCCGTGCGATCCCATTCCCGTTCTTCCCCTTCGTTGGTTACTCCTTTTTCGTTTGTCTCGGCCGTGAGTAGTTCCCACGGGCTTCAGTACGACGGTCGTCTCTCTGATACGCTCTCCGGTCGTTTCGTCGTGAACCCGGAGGTGCACGTCACCAGTCGTCACTGTTGACGAGCCACTAGAGAGATTTGGATCGTCGCCCCGACCTGAACCGCTCAAACCGGCTGAGTTAGTGGATGGCCCGTCGTCCCCGGAGCGGATGATCATGACGCTAGCAACGAGGGCAGCTCCCCCCGTAATGAGGACAACAACCAGGATCCAGATCGGGAGATCCGGGAGCGGCAGATCCGGGAGCGGCAGATCGATACTTGACCCCGAGCTAGATTCGGAACCGGAGGCGGAGCCACCAGTCGATTGGATCGCCGCCGAGGCGTTTTCCCTAGGAATGCGGGCGACGGTAGTCTCGGACTCGCCGTCAAGGATCAGTCGGTAGTCCTCGTCCGCTCCAGATCCGACCCTACTGGAGAGTCGGAGCGTTCGGGTACCATCCGCCTCAACCGGGATACGTTCCGTCTCGTCACCGGCTTGGATCCACAGAGCCGACGCCGATTCGACGGGACTTGGCCATACGATCGTCGACGCGTTCGTCAGGTTCGCCCGTGTGACCGCTCGGTCGTCCGAGAGTGAGACACCGTCAACGACGGCGCCGCCCGTCTGGGCGTCCACGATGCGGAGAGTATCTCCGGCTGCGAGTGCCCGAGCTGGTAGTTCGAGTCGCCCCGGTGAGGCGTCGACCCGGCGCGCGAAACTCTTCTCTCCGGCACCTGTCAATTGAACAGCATACTCACGGTCTGCGAGGAGTGGATTCTCGATTATCAGCGTTCCGTTGACCGTCCGAGTCATCGTAAGGGCCTCAGTTAAGAGTCGGAACGGTTTGGTCCCGTTTGCGACGTTAGTCGGGCGTACTGTCACATTGTCTCCGGCCCATCCACGGAAGATTGATGCGTCGAGTCGAATCCGTCCACTCTCGCCCGTTTCGGTAACGGTCGCCTTTCCGGTTTGCGAAATCCCCCCGCCTTCAGCCTGAATGGTGATTTCCTCCCCGCTCGGGACGCCAACCACTGTCGATTCGATACGTAATGTGTTGTTAATTACTTCGGGATTGCCGAGGGGAGCCACATATCGTAGGTCACGGGTATCGTTCATCAGAACCTCGTCGTCTTGTCTCACCGTGATTGATGCCCGCGAAAGGTTTTGCTTAGCGAGGTCACTAGTCGCTAATTCGAACGTGTGTCTGTAGTCGCTCCCGTTCTCGGTTCTTGTCAGTGGTTGTCGAACGGTGGTCCCACCGGCTGAAATCACTGTAGTCGGTCGACTGGTGTTCCCACCGGGTGCAGCGACGGTGACGGTAAGACTGGCGTTATTCTGCTTGACGTCGACACGGTCGCTCTCAGCGGTGGCCATTCCTGCGAAACCGAGAACGGACACGACTGCCCAGAGGCAAACGAGTAGCGCGACGACTGCTCGTATTGTTTGCCAGGTCGATCTACTCATCATCGATAGTGGTCCCTTGACTGTATTCGCGGTAATCCTGAAGCCGTCTCCAGATGGTGTCGAGACGGTCCTGTGAGAGTTCCGAGTTGCGGGGTCCGCCAGTCCGATTGAGATTACGGCGGTGAGAACGAAACTGTTCGAGCGAGTAATCCAAAAGTGGTCCTAAGTCAAACCCCCCGACAAGTAATAGCACATCGACATCGGATCCCCGTTCACGGGTCGGAATGAATGTTGACTCACCGACCGCGTCGCTGATCCCGTGTTGCTCCAACCAAGAGTCAAACGCTCGCTGTACCGACGACTCCGAGATGACATTCTGGCGGCGGAGATCCTCTGGCCCTCGGACAACGGCGAAGACAGCCCGGGCCGTATTCACGTCAAGAGGCACGAACGCGTTGTCCGCTGCCTGCTCGAAAATGTATTCGAGATTAATGATCTCAACATTCTTATCCATCGTCACCGCCGGGGTGAAGTGGTACGCATTTATGAGCGACGGCGTCCGGACGTAGTCTTTAACGTCGATCACCCCGTCGGTCTCGCGACCGGCACCAATAAGAAGATCGATGGCCGGGACGATCCGTTCGTTCACCTGCTGTTTCCGGTCTAGCCCCGTGTTATCCTCGTCGTTGTGAGCAAGATGAGAGTTGGCTACGAGTAACAGCATGTCGGCGTTCTGTTCATTTCGTTCGTTCATCAGGAACCGCGATAGCCCGCAAACGGCGTTGAAATGCTGCTGTGTGCGGTCGTTCGCGTACGGCCACGCCGCGAGTGCAACGTGTTTTGCGTCTCGCATCCAGTCACGGACGCTGGAACGATCCGATCGCTTCACCTGGTCGATGACGTACGGGATCGATCCGTTCCCCGTTCCGCCACCGAGGGTTGCCACGTACAAGATGGCGTCAGTCCCGAGCATCCGGCCGTTGATCTCATTCAGGATCGTATCCAAATCTTCTTCGGCACACGCACGGCCGTCCGGGAAGAAGTTGCCCGCACCCCGCTCCGACCCGAATTCGAGTCCGTACTGTTCGATATCGTTGGATTCGACAGCGCCGCCACTGGAGACCAGTTCGCCGCGCATCCGATCCAGCGTGTTCCGGAGGTCCGCCCGGTTCGTGTTCATTAGCATGATACGATTCTCGATGCCAGGGTTCTCCGCTCGAAGTAGGAACCGCGATGCGATCCGGCCACCGCCTTCCCCGGCAGCGACGATTCCCCATCTGGTAAAAGTATCCGCGTTCTGTGACATGATCAATCAGTAGTCTCCGTCAGCGTCAGTCCCGTTTCGGTTACGTTCAGGTTGGACGGCTGGTCAAGATCGTTAACCAACTTGCGGACGAGATCATCTGGAAGCGGCGCGGTGAGGTACCTGTCACGGAGTTGGTCGAACGTGAGCGTCTCCCCGACCTGAAGTTCGTACTGGAGTACGTTCCGTAGTTCGTTCTGACCCTGACCGGCATCGTATACCCACACTTCCCCGCTTTCGGAGCGCTGGGCTGTCAGGTTCTCGTCCTCGGCCCAAATAGCCAGTAAGCAGGGAACGACACGGTCGGCGACCGGAAACGACATGCTTGAGTGGAGGTGGTTTTCCGTCCGAAACTGCTCCGTTAGTCGGCTTTGGAGCGTGTCGAATGCCGACTCGACATCCGACTCAACACCATCGCACACTTCCTCACGGAGCGTGACTTCCGGAACGACCAACGACACCGACGTGTTCCCGTCAAGATGCACCGTCGCTTCGTCGGCCCCCCAGCCGTCGCCACCGGCCGCAGTCACCGTATACTCGCCGTATGGAAGGTCGTCGAACTGCACCTCTCTACCAAGCGGTGTCTGGAACGACCGTTCACGCGTGACGTTGTCGCCCTCAATGGTGACGGAGAGCGGTCGTTCGTCTCCACCCGAATCGAACTTGGCCGTGACATCGAGCACGTAGGTCTCTCCGCCACTTTTGCTCGTCAGCACTGGTCCATCAGGGTCGTATCGGACCGTTGGATGATCGTCAGCGTACAGTTTCAGGAACGGGGCAGGCTGCTTCACCGGCAGTTCGTCACCGACTACTCGGCCGTCGCGTTCCAGTACTTCGGCTATCCGGTCTTCGATGTCAGGATACGCCTCGACGACCGATGCCTTCGGCCCTACATCATCGAGAGCAAGCGCGAGCTCACCGGTCGCTTCCATCCACTCTCGGCGGAAGGTTTCAATGGATTCAATCTCCTCAAGTTGTGTCGCGAAGTCCTCATTCGCAGCCGCCGGACGATCCGGGCGATCGGGACCCGCGTCCGCATCTCGGAGCGTCGAAAGTGCCTCAGCCAAGTCAGCCTCCATGTTGGTGACCATCTCTTGACAGACGGAACGAAGCTCCCGGCGAAATCGCTGGAGCTCATCCATCTCTAGGGCTGTATCGACCGCCCGAACCTCGCGCTCAATCCGTTCAACCTCATCGGTGTGCGTCGGTGCGACGTACTCGTCGACCCGGGACGACTGGACGGAATCAACGAGGGCGAGTATACGCTCTTGATCATCGTTGATCTGGTCGGCAAGATCGGCTTCAAGCGCGGATCGTGCGTCGTAGACGGCGTCAACCGCCTCGCCGAACGCCGCCCGGTCAAGCGCCCCCTGAGCCCGCTCTAGGTCCTGTGAAACACGCTTCTCGTCGGCCTCGGGGGCGTTCTTGCTCGTCCCCTGAACCACACCGATCGCCCGTTTAACCGCATCACGGGCGATCGAACGATGTTCGTCAAGGATCTGTGCGACCTGCTCATGCTCAGGCGTTGGGTCGGCGTTCACGTCAATCGCGTCAGCACCCCTCCAGTTCTCGGGCGGAGTGACGCCGAATTCTCCGAGTCTCCCCAACTCACTCCCCGTTTGCGCGATCGAATCGGCAGCGAATGTGGCAAACGACGCGTCCCGTTTCACAGCGAGTTCGTCTAGCCGTGATCTACACTCTTCGATCGTTGTGATGTTTTCGTTACCACTTGTCGTGACCCGGTACGATCCGTCGTCGGTGTCAAGCGGGACGCCTTGATCTTCGAGATCCGTTCGAATCTGTTGGAACTCAGCTTCGATTGACTCGGGGTCCCACCTTGGATAACGAGACTGTAATTCATCGAGGGTTAGCCAGAAGTCCCGGAGGCGCTCGCCGGCTTTCCTTGCCTTTTCGCTTATGTACGTCGCTGCAGTCGTCTCGTTTTTCGTCACGACACCTCGAACCCATAAGCCCGCGGCGGCGAGGAGGACGAACGGGATACTCAAGATGAACGCGACCCCAAGTCTCGATCCTGAGACGACGAACACCCCAGCACCGACAAGTACCGCAAGCACCACGATACCTCCGACACCCAGGGCGGCCTTGCGTCGTTGTTTCATAAGATACCCTCCACAAGCGTTCCGAATCCAACGGTCAATCCCGCCACGACGAACGTCAAGACGACGATGGCGAGGCCGATGGCAAGTTGGAGCGCGACCTGTCTCCAACTGAACGTTGCCGCCGATGTAACCGTTCTGTCGTACATTATCCGTTTTATCTTCCGGTTGGTGAGCCACCAACCAGTGCCGAACCCGCCGAGAAGACCGACGACAAGCGGGACACCTCCGAAGAGGAAGACCGTTCCAAGGGCGTCGCTCCGGGCCTGCCGCAGTTGCGACAGTCGCCCACGGAGCGCTGATCGTGCGTCTCGCCGTGCCGATGCCTCCTCCTGACTGGCTGACTGGTTGATCCGCACCAATAGTTCCCCATTACTCATGCTCCACGCCGCGGGATACGCCCGACTAAGCAGGGTGCTCCGACGCTGTCTGAGTGTTTTCGAGAGATTCTTTGTTCGGGCAAGCCGTTCATACGAGATGGACTCGTTTTCCGCGGTGGTCGTCGCCGCGGCTGACGAGGCGTTCAATCGCAGCCACTGGACGGTATCGAGATACCGCCGCTCTTCGGTGCTATATTCCTGGGCAGACTCCTCATCCGGGAACGTTATCTGGGCGTCAACGAGATTTGAATCGACATCCGGCTGAGCCACGGAACGTACCGAGAGCCCATTTACTTCGCGGACCTTCCGAACCTGCTGTGTGAGATCAATCCTCCCTTCCGCCGACCAAGCAAGCCTGATTCGGTATTGGTGTTCCGTCGTGGCGACGATCTCGAAATCATCGGTATCGCTGATAGACCAAGCCGTTCCGGAGTTGAGTGGTCGTCCGTCCTCACAAAGGTACAGTTCGATTTCCGAACCACCCGACAGTGTCAGTATATCTTGACTGGCGGATCCGCCCGGGATGGCACCGACGAGTACCGTCCCTGACCGATCCGAACAGATCTGTTCGGCCCCCGGTGCTGCTGCAGCCGGCGTCGCGAACACGGCCGTGCCGGCGAGAACCGTCAGTACCGTGACTGCCAGCAGGACTACCGTCGCGTCCGTTGTTCGTTCCATTGTCACCCCTCCCGAGTAGCGTACGCGACAACCGTTCCAGTCGTGATCCCAAGGCCGAGACCGATACCAAGACCGATCGCACCAACAATGATCGGGGCGTCTTTGAGGGCACGGCTTGCGACCGTCGCTCGATGCTGTGTGCGCACTGCGTCCACAAGCGCTGGAACCGTCTCTACCGTTGCTCCATCAGCAGTGCCGACGATGAGGACAAGGGCCAAGCCAGCGAGGAGCGCTCCACCACCAGCGAGTAGTGAGTGCTCCCTCATTCGCTGGCCATTGAGGTCTGGTATCGATTAGCCATCGATTCGATCTCGCCGATTCGATCCACATCGCCCCGATCGAAGCTGAACACGGCCGTGAAGGAGGCAAGGTTTCGTTCAGTGAGTGTTGCTCCGAGATTGACCTCCGGACAGTTCGAATCGAGGAATCGGCGAATAACCGATATCTCGATGCGGTACTCACTGTCGGTCAAGTACTTTGCCGGGGCTCGAACCAGACCGAGTGCCTTGCGCGCTTGACTGGGATCCGCGTCGGCGAGCGTTAGTTTACTTGCAGCGAGTCGAGACAGGTTTCCACCGTCGACCGACTGATATCCGATTTTTGGCAGAAAGTACCCCGGGAGCGTCTTCGTCATCGTCACCGCCCGGCCCAGTGCGGCGTACCCTGGCCCATCCCCAAGGTTGAGGATCGTCACTAAGTCTTGTAGGTCGATGATCGGCACGTCAAGATTCTCGTGTTTCCCGGGGTTGATCTGTTCTCGGATCGGCCCGGAGATCAGATCAACGATTGACGACGCGACGTATTCGTTGTATTCCCCAAAGCGTCCCTCTGCAGCGTCCTCGTACGCCAGCCTCTGGTTGTCTACGAGAATGATGCCGTCAACTCGATCTTCGAGTTGGTTCAGTCCGTAGAGAGCGTTGCGGGCCTGTCGGCCAGCACGCACCTCGTCGTCACCCTCGGCTACCGGCCCCTCCGTGTTCGGGAGTATTCCCACCGCGATGACTTTCACCGTCTTCGAGAGCCGTCTGATCGCGTCGACGATGTGGTGAGCGATCCCACAGCCTGTTCCGCCCCCGAGTCCGAGAAAAACAAAGGCGAATGGGATGTTCGGATCGGACCCCAGTATCTCCTCCATCCCCCCAGCCAGATCGAAATCACCCCGCTGGATCGTTTCATCGGCCTTCTCGGGTTGTCGTCCGAATCCGCCTGTCACGTACTCTTCGAACCCGGCCGTGTCACCGGATATGAGCCGTTGCTCCTGTGCGCTCACCCCGAACCATCGTTCTTTGCCGATCGTGGAGAGGTTCTGCAGGTCACGTACCGTTGAGTTGAACACGATCGGGCTGACGAGTGTCGACATCCGTTCGAACTCCATGATGTCGTCGAGAATCGCACTGCCTGCTTGCCCCGCCCCCACAAACAGATACACCATTATCAGACAAGCAGGATTACACATAATGTGTGTAAATATGTTTCGACGACATGTTTGATACTTGCAACTCTGTGGTACGATGTACTATCAGACCACTCGCCGAGTGTGATTGTAGAGAACTCGTTGCTGGTCTATCTTTACCTCTCTCAACTTTCATGTAATGCTGAAAGACTGTTAGCGTTTTACGGCTGACCACTGTTCCAGTAGTACTTACGGTAGAGCCAGTTGTTCGGCAGAGATCGGCAGGACAGATAAGCGAGATACCCGAAGCATCAACGGATTCATACTGACGGCTTAAAATTTTTTCAAGCAGGAATACGTTATCGTGATATGGATTCTCTCGAGGACGTGTCTACCGACGACCTTCGCCAGGTCTTGGCGAGGTCGAGGGAAAGAAGCCGACACAGCGGGTTATGACGGCGATCAACTACCTCGAAGAAGACGAAGCGACGCTGGAAGATGTTGCTGAACGCTATGGATACACCGCTGGTTGGCTCTCACGTTGGCTTGACCGACTCGAACGGCTCGCCGACGAGCCGTTCGAGGAGGTTGTCTACGACGAACACCGTTGCGGGAGACTCTGAGCTCTCTGCCGAACAGTACGACCAGTTCGTTGAGGCAATATCTATCGAACAACTGGAAGGAGAAATAAACGAGATACTTGGAGAGCCTGAGGATTCAGACTGGTCAGAGGACTAACGTCCAGCTACCCCCGGAGTCGGCGGAGCATCATACTGAATTCGTTGAGTTCGTAGAGTTCCTCAACACCGTCAAGCAGGGCGTCTACGGCCCGGAGGAATCCGAGGGCCACTTCGGGCTCGCCGCTGTCTCTGTGTTCACTGGCCTTGCCAGTCAGCGTCTCCGCCAACTGAAGGAAGTGCATCGGGATGCTGTGGTTGTGGTCGCTCAGGCGGTCGACATACTCGTGTTTGAGGCGGGTCGTGCGCTCCTCAACACGGTCTCCAAGTTCGCGTGCATCGGCCACCGCCACCCCGTTGTTATGGCCGACTCTCGAATTAATCGAATCAAGGAGCGTCTTGTCGTAGAACCGAAGTTCGCGTTCGGCGGCGTACACCGGAGCGTCGTTCGCGGCGCTGGCCCGTTCGATTGCACTAAGAAGCCTTGATGCCCGGGTAGTCACCACATCCGCGACGGGATCGTTCACTGACTCCGACCGATTCTGTACTGTCTCTGCGAGCGCTTTCACTGAATCGCGATCCGTTTCAGCGACGACACTCCGTAGGGTCTCCGATCGATCGAGAGCCGAAACAGCCGCCTCAACAGCCGGTATCGGGTTTGCGGCTGGGTCGGAGAGATCCTCAACCAGTTCGTCCGCAATCCGACTCTCGGGGTCGAGGTCAGCAGCTGCAGCCCCCCCGAGCAGAGCACTCTCGTCCGCTTCGGTCGACGCCTGCCGACCGTCTTCCAGACTCGTCTGGAGTCTCTTGGCACGGTCGAGGGAGTCTTCACCCTTGATGTCCCGCTGTTCCGCAGCAGCGTCGACGGCTTCGGCCAGTCGGTCACGCCCCGACTCGACGGTATCGAGGCGGTCGCGGGCCTCGGTCAGCGTCTCGATCAGGTTGACGACTACATCGGCGACGGGCCCATCGTCGGCTCGTTCGACCTCGCGCTGCGTATTTCGGGGATTCCGGACGATATCGTCGGTCGAAGTGAGAGACTCTTCGAGGGACTGGTATCGCTCTAACCGCTCGATTGTGTCCACCAGTACATCCCGGATTGCTTCTGGACCTCCAGGAGCGGCCAGTTCGTCAAGGAGTTTCCGCGCGGTTTGATCACTAGGTGCCCGCGACTGTGCGATATCGCCGGCTATGGAGGACAACTCTCCCTCGCCTCTGCCGATGCTGCCACTCGCGTCGCCGTCAGAAGAGGCAAGCGAGACAACATCGTCGTTGAGTGCCTGTGCGAGCGCTCCGACTTTTTCAACGGGAGAGGCATCGGGCGCCGGTGCCGATCGGAAACCCCGACGATGGAGGTCGGCGGCTGAAACTACGGTGTTGATGCTCTCGTCGAGATCATCCAACCGGTCAAGGATGCGTTGTTCATCCGCCGGAACATCAAGTCGGTCGGCGATCCGTTGGAGAGAGTCGTCGCCGTCGTCGCTACCGAAAAATGAGGCCATCCGAATCACCTATCCCATGTTCTCCCGGCCAAGACAGGAGAACAGCGGTTCGATCAGATGCCACGTATCGCGCAGCTTGTCCGCTCGTTCACTGCTCCCGTCGTTCTTTAGCTCCGCTGCATGCTCGTACATCCGCCGTAAAGATGGCATCTTGGGATTCCAGAGCGTCCCCCAGAGGTAGACATCATCAACATATGGGACGATGAGTTGCTCGACGTGCATATCGAGTGACCCTGGTCCCTCGTAGGAATCCGCGTCAAGGAAATCCGAGCCGCTGACGACGTCCTCAAACACTCCTTGTCGGACGAGGTTCGAGACCCGTCGCATCCCGTCTTCGGGACCGAACAAGAGGAAAGTCCCGCCCCAAGCCGTCGACGGATCGAAATCAGCCAGCGGATTCTGATGAAGCGCGTTTCGGAGCAAAATGTCGAGCTTATCCTCGTCTACTGGCGGTCGGATGCTCCCGAGAGTGGGTGCCAGCACCACGGCCGGTGTGTACTCCCTGTCTTGTACGTGCGAGTAGAGGTCGGTGACCGTTCGGAAACTGTCGGCTACGTCGAAGACCTCTCCTTGGATGTCTAGTGTGGCCTCTCGGTCAACGAACTGTGGTGTCGACGAGAGAGTAAAGGCCTCGAGGAAGGCTACCAACGATCTATTATGTGCAGTATAGGTGCTGTTGTACTCGTCGATACCTTCGATGTCGACACCGATGCTACTTGACGCCGCCTCCAGACAGTTGTTATCAAAAGGAATGATCGCGTCCACCGCTTTTGAGGTCCGAGCCATGCCGACGACACCATTGGTTTTCGGGCGGCTCCCGAACGATGACCGACCGGTCGGACCGTCGGGAGAAGGAAGAACGACGGCACTAAGCAGTGGCTTGTCGACGATTTGGTTCCCCGTGAGGACCTCGTCACGGACGTGTTTGGCTAACACCGGTGTTGCCCCGCAGCCAGTTCCCTTGGTCACACTGTGGACGAAAAGGACCGCTTGGGCGTCCCGAATGCTCCGAATATCCATGTCCCAGCGGGTTCGGAACGGATCGCCATCGTCAAAATCGGCGCGTGCTACGTCGCGGCCGTCGTCCCAGCGCCGGCCCATCCCCTGATAGTTATGTTTCCCTCGCCCGATCATCGTGTTCTCGATTATTTCCGCGCCACGTTCCCAGCCCTTCTCCTCCTGAACGTAGTAGGTCTGCTCTAGTTCCACGATGTTCGTGTTCAACAGCCCGTAGCCCGCGAGCCCACCACGCCAGATCGGCGCTCGGTCATCGTTCTGCGCGAGCAACGTCTCCCGACGGCAGAGGATGGCGTCAACGATGTTGTTACCCGCCCCACCGACGCCAATGACGAACCACTTTTTACCTTCTGAGGTGACGGAACCGCTCTCGTCAGAAAGTTCCTCAGTTGCCAGCTGATCATCCGCCTGAGAAGTGGTTTTGGGTGCTGTACCGGCAGATTGAGTGGCACCGTCTACGGCCGCTCCCGCTCGGTCGGCTCCGTCCGTTCTCCCGCCCTGATTCGCCGTCGTTTCTTCAGAAGCGTCCATCTCGGCCGTCTCATTTGTGGACACTGGTTCCCCGTCTTTGAACAGTCGGTCGTGTCGTTCGGGGTACTGCATACTCACCGACGGACCATGATCGGCGTGTCGATTGAGAAGGTGCCCGTCAAGATCGTTAGCCTCCCAGTCTCGACGTGGTTGGTTACAGATGTCGCAGTTCTCGACCATCATCTCCAATAACGTATTCCTTCACAAAGTTGTTCGCCTCAACTTCGAAAGCATCCGTAGCCAGTCACGTATACGTATCTCGATATCGGTCGTAAAGAGAGCGGATAGCTCGGTGTGGAACGGCGTCGGCGGCTGGTTCGATTTCAACGAACCCTTCGCTGCCTTCCAACTCCGACGTTGCGTGAGTGACGAGGTCATTTTGGCGGTTTGCAAAACGGACCACGTGCGTCAACACCTCGGGGCGGGTAACGGAGGCAGGCAGCGTGTCGGTATGACAGATAGCGGTTCGGTCGTCGCTCTCCGTAACGTTCGACTCCAGTTCCCGGTACACGTAGAGGACGGCGTCAAGCACGTCCTCGGCTCCGACATCGCCTGAGTGATTGTCGGCTGAGAGCCTATCGGACGTACCAGTCTGGTCGTTACGGTCCGCCTCCCCGGACTCAGTCGTCGAAGACGGAGACGTCACCGTCTCCTCTCCCTCTGGTCCGGTAGCGAGAGGGCGGTCGATCATCAGTACCCCGTCGTTCATTCGAATGTCAGCGTTGATCGTCTGTTCCATCGGCGCTACTAGTTCCGAAAGGACGGTCTCAACGCCGTTCGCGTCGGGAATAGGTATCCGTTCGCTCTCGGCACGAGCGCTCGCAACCACCGTGTTGAGAAATTCCGCAACGGTCACAAGATCGCCGCTATACGTAGCGGTTCGTTCGATCATTCGATCGGCGTCGTCGAACTGGCAGTCGTGGAGGCGCTCCCGTGCGTCCGCAAGGTCCGTCTCCAGTTCGCGAACTCCATTGACATCCTCATGACGTCCCTCAACGAGAAGTTCCGAAGCTCGGTCGCCGAGGGGGTCATCGAGTCGGTCAATCTGCTCACGCACCGTTTCGAAATCTTTCTCCACGGCTGTCGCCACTTCGGCAAAACCGGATTCGCGTTGGTAAAGATACGACTCGATCTCGTCGATATGACTCTGTGCATCAGCAGTCGCTTGGGCAACTGAAGCTAGCGAATTCGACGCATTGGCCCGTTTGAGCAATACGTCGTCGAGACGATCAATGTGTACTGTCACGTCGAGTGGCTCCAGTTCCACTTCCCTGAAACGGGTCGGAAGATTGACCACGGAGTATGTCTCGTCGTACCGCGAGGGGATTCGGATGTTCCCGAACGAGTATCGGATGCTCGAAGTGATTTTCTCCCGGTATCGGTCGGCAATTCGGTTCACGGCGGAGGTTGGGTCAAGTTCAGCCGTCCGCTGTGACAGTTCCTCGGTCCGGTGCAGAACTTCTTCGGCGTCATCTATCTCACGTGTGGCGACCGCACGTTCAAGTAGGGATTCGATTTCGTCGACGAACGCTTGTCGGTCCTCGCGGACGCGCTCTACCCCTGTCGGAACGATCTCATCAAGTGCACTGAGGTCGCCAATTTTTCGGTCGTATTCCGCGTCGAATCGATTCCGTTTGTCTTCGAGATCGGAAATAACCGCGCCCAGACTCTGCCCGGCATCTTCGATCAGGTCTGCCTCCCAGTCTCGAATCCCCGCGGACCCGAGCACCAAGCCTGACGCGACCAGCGGAGTGCTAAAAAACATCGTCAACTGTAGCGACGGTAGCCCCCGATTCAGCAGTGGCGCGTACACTCCCCAAAACAGCGTGAAATAGAGCAGGGATGCCAGTCCGGCGCTAGCGAAGGATGCGTCGCGCCGTCGCGAGGCATACATCATGATCCCTTGGACCGTCCAAGCCCCAGCAATGAGAACGAACAGGACGAGAACCAACGCCGGGCTGTTCCAAAACACCACTGCCGCCGCATCAAACAGTTCCACTGATCGGATCGGCCGTGAGAGCAATCCAAGACCAATATCAGCCGCTGTGGTTCGGAACAGAGCGAGGACGCTCTGTGCGACACCAATGAGAATCGGAACCCCAGCAACACCCCACGCAATCATTGACTTCGGAACCTTCTCGCCTCGCATCAGCGTATTGATTCAGTCCAGCCGACAAAACTCTTGTCCACCGGAATAATATTTATCTGTAGATATTTTTATTAACCGTAACTCCGTGGTCAGGATCGTCTTGATTTCGGCGTGGGTTGGGCCGGAACTTGAGTCGGGCACACAGGAATCCGTCGCGCTCCACAAACGACGAGCCAAGCCACCAAACAAAGCGGGAGTACCGTTACCGACACCATCGAAGCGTTCGAACCCACCAGGATTCCAACGAAATCGACGACCGTCTTCATGAGCGACGTCGCGCCATCGGTCACGTCCGAGATCACCGGATTGTCGAGCACGTAGATGTCCGTCGGCACGAACTCGTCGTGACACGCGGCGGCGAGCGGATTCACCACGGGTACGACGCTCGTGCTTCCGTTCGTGATCCACACCCGTTCCATACGCCACTGCAGTACGGCGACTGTGTTAACGATTTTCACAGTGTGTCTTTACTGACGGTGCCGCCCGCGTCCCTCGCCGGACCCTACTACTTTGTACGGCGGCCGCAACTACTCGACACCAGCGTGTCGACGGTGACGACACGCGGAGGATGATTTTCGATGACAGCCACTGATCGTGCCGAAGGCGCCTTGCTCGAACTCGCGTGTGGCGACGCCCTGGGTCGTCCGGTTGAGTTCCGATCACCACGGCGTATCGAACGGGAGTACGGACGACTCGACGAGATGGTAGGGGACGGCGCCCATCGTAAACCGCCAGGCACCATCACGGACGATACCGAACTGGCGCTCCGGGTCGCCCGCAGCCTCGTTGATCGAGGAACGTTCGACGGCGCCGACATCGCGGCGCGGTTCGTCGAGTGGTACCGGAGTGACCTGTTCGACATCGGCGGGCTCACTGCCGACGCACTCCGACTCATTGACCAAGGACACGCGTGGGACGGTGCCGGGCAAACCTGCTGGGAGGCGCGACCGGAGGGACAGAACGCGGGCAACGGGAGCGTCATGCGGTGTGCACCGCACGCGCTCGCGTTCGACGACGACGAATCCGCGCTCGTGACTGCGAGTGCGGCTTCCTCTCGGATCACCCACGCCGACCCGCGCTGTACGTACGGCTGTGCCGTGCTGAACCTCACTATCGCGAACTGTCTGCACGAGCGCGAACGACCGCTCGCGGCCGCGCTGAAGACCGTTCGTGTGGACGCTCCCGACGAACTCGTCGACGCGCTCGAACCGATCGTTGCGGGTGAAGAGCCCGAGCCGCTCTCGAACAGTGGCTACGTCGTCCACACGCTCCAGACGGCACTTTACGAGGCATTCACAGCCGAGGAGACCAGCGAGGCGATCGTCGACGCCGTCAATCGGGGTGGTGACGCCGACACGCTCGGTGCCGTCACCGGTGCTGTCGCTGGCGCCCGATTCGGCGCGTCGTCACTCCCGCCCGCGTGGCTTGATGCAGTTGACGAGGTCGACGAGCTTCGTGACCTCGCCCGCGACCTGTTCGAGGGAACGTACACGCCAGTGTCGCCCTGAACGGCGCTCTGGAGCACTTGTGCCGGTACGCGTGCCGCGGATTCTACACGCGCTCAACAGTTATTACGATCGCCGACGAACGACCCTCGTGTGACCGAACGCCCAGGAGAGGATGCCGATCCGGACGAAATAGCAGCGTGGATGGAGGCTGATTTCGGCGAAGCCCTGGCTGAGGGTGTGAAAAAGGCCCTTAGTGACGGGTAACCGCCCATGACTCTGTTGAAATCATTGATGAGTGACAGGTTTGAAGCGTTGTGATGAATATAGAGGATGTATGCAGCACGTCGCACGGGACTCCATCACGTTCATCTAGCCCCGCTGAGAGCCGAACTCATCAACGTCCGGATGACGGCATCCTGCGTGACGACGCCGACGAACGTTTTTTGCGCGTCGATGACAGCCAGTTCGTCGACATCTCTGTCGTTCGTCTCTCGGAGGCACTCCTCGTTCGTGCTGTCACTCCTAATCGCATTTGTTCGGACAACTGCGCGGTTGGTAATCTCGCACGTCTCGATTTCGCTGACGACATTGATCTCGGAGTTCTCCAGCAACCGACTGAACGCACCCACCGGCGCATATCCCTCGAACTGACCGTCGGCGTCCGTGAACACGACGTATCGAAGAGTCTCTAACGCTTCGAGATAGTATTCAATCGCATCCTGGTCGTAGAACCCTTGACGCCCGAGTTCGAAGGTGAGGGCGGTCGGTCCGCGCTCTTTGATGTTTTCAAGTTCGGACTCTCCGGTCTTTTCATTGAGTTGATCGGGCTCAACGTTGACCTCCTCGGAGGCGTCTGGCGAGACTAATTTCCGTGCCTGCTCCTGCGACCTCAAACCCGCCGCCGCTGAACCGCTGGAGTTGGCCAGTCATCGCCAGGAAGAGCAGAATTGGCACCAGGGCAACCCCGACTAATGTCGGATTGATGAGTGCCCCAGAAAAGTACGTTTGCTCAAGGAGCCCTAACCCGACGGGGATTCCGAGGAAGACCACGGACACCACAAGCGTCTGAATGATTTCCTCGCGTTGTGCCATGTCAACAACGGGTCCATTAGAAAAATTAAGATACTACCGGTCGCAAGGAGGTCGGTATCTACACCAGATGTCAACTAGCCTCTTGAACACGGAGCGTCAGCGGAACGATATCCGGCTATAATGAATATGCGCCCTGTATTCAGCAGTTTTCCCAAACCATATCAAAAGTCAGTAAACTCAATCGAATCAGCCGGCTCCGATCTGTCGATTCTCGCCAGAGGTGCGCCTACTAGTAGTTCCTGAATGTGGAACGCCGTTTCCCGCGAAGTCCCTCTCCAGTTGTGCGGTCACAACATTCAGAAACTGCTAGTAGCTCGTAGCGAGGAGTGCGGTGCTTGGGAATCTTATATCTGTGATGAACAGCGCCTGCTGCGAATACCGAGAACTGTCCTATGTGTGGGGAGGAGTACGACAGTTGGCTCACTCACCTACGAAACTGTGAGCCCAGTAACGACGGTGGAAAAGGTAGCCACGAATGAAACTTCTCTATAAGTAACTCCGCTATTATTGATCAGCAGAAATTTCAGGATCGTCTCAACTCGCACAACACCTGGGGTTCGACTCCAGAACCACGTGGTTTCTTTTCGATATCTTCGACCGTGTGAGGACTAATAAGGTCAACGAGGTAGAGAACGATGCGGAGACAGAGCACGGGAATTCCGTCCTGACAACACAAATTCATATGCCTCTGCCTTCGATAAAAGTCGGCGAATTTTTAGAGACTACCCTGAATCAGGCAGTCCGAACGTGGATACCGTTAGGGGGAAGCATTGTTAGAGTAGGGGTAACCAATATTCATTTAAGTGAGCATATATTCCACTTGATACTGTGACACGATTCAAGGACATCCTTTCTTTTAACCACAACATACCAAATTCCTTGCAGGAAGACCTCGACCGCTACGTCAACCAGGGCGGATTGCTAGGAACCTTCACCTATTTTCTTCTATATCTTGAAACGGACAACGAAGAACTCGCATCCACGGTAGCTAGCATTCCGACTAGTCTATTCGTGATGAGTAGCCTCCACGATGACGCGGTAGATGAGGCGAACGCACACAACGACAACCTCAAACAATTCCTAAATTTGCGTACGACACTCGGTGACCAGATATTCACGCACGTGGTAGACTTCACGGATATGCTTCCGAAAGGATTCGATGTTAAGTCAATTACGTCTCAGTTCCGGGAAATCGGGGATGGACAAATCAAGGAGGAGGAAATCTTGACGACGGACCTCTCCACTGAACAAGCCATCAAGCGTGTCGAAGAACGAGGCTCGGTCTGGGGAGAACTTGCTGTCAGTCCAGTTGAAGCAGGAAACTACTTCACCGACGAACAACTCGGTTACGTCGACACCTTCTGTGCGAACCTGCTGTTCGTTCTCACCGTAGTAGACGACATCGAGGATATCCCCGAAGACCTCGAAAACGACGTATTGAACATTCCACTCCTTTTGTACGGAGAGGATATGGACGAAGCCAAATCGAAAGAGTCGCTCATTGAGGGGCTCTTGGAATCGGACGTCCCTCAACAACTCGACGACCTGTGTGGAAGACGAGAGCGCGAGATGGAGCGGGCCGTACGGCTATTCGCCGAAGACACGAATCACTCTAGGGAAGCGATGCTCGCTGCGTGGAATCAGGCACTCGACTGGTATCAAAATAGCGTCTGCACTGTCCCGGTCGTCGTGTTCAGATAAGGATTGAAAGCTGAGGCGTAGCGTTTTCTGAGTATCCTATGCCCGAAAACGCTAGCCTCAGCGGTAGTATCGACCGAATCGAG
>Ga0207757_100115_pt1 | contig 68370 bp, 50 predicted proteins | sample A23P3SouthBayCA_2_FD_187752 | JGI IMG/M metagenome (GOLD analysis project Ga0207757, IMG submission 187752) | Aerobic enrichment media microbial communities from Eden Landing Ponds, California, USA - A23 P3 (2) (SPAdes) | ecosystem: Environmental > Aquatic > Marine > Unclassified | place... | reverse complement strand
GACGTGCGCAAGCCACCCGCCGAGGACGACCTCCGTGTGGGCGACGGCGCAGTCGCCCAAGCAGACGCCGATGTCGTCCTCACGCTCGGCACCGACTGCGCCGTCGGGAAGCGCACGACGACGTTCGAACTCTACCGTGCCGCCCGCGAAGCTGGACTGAACGCTGGCTGGGTCGCGACCGGCCAGACAGGTATCATGATCGGCGCCCACGCTGGCGTCGTCATCGACCGAGTGCCTGCGGACTTCACCGCCGGCGCCGTCGAGGACCTCGTGCTGGAGGTCGCCGCGGACCACGACCTCGTGTTCGTCGAAGGGCAGGCCGCTCTCACCCACCGTGGCTACTCCGGTGTGACGCTCAGCATCCTGCACGGAGCGTGGCCCGACGCTGTGGTGCTCGCTGACGAACCCGAACGTACGCGACGGACCCACTTCGAACAGTTCCTCGTGGAGGGTGTCGAGACGGAGAAAGCGCTCATCGAGCGATTGTCGGACGCCACCATCGCTGCACTCTCGACCTGGGGTGACCCCGAGGCCGAGCGGGAGCGGTACGAGCTCCCAGCCGCCAACGTCTATGAGGAAGACGGGGCGACAGCGTTACTCGCTGCCGTTCGTGAGACGCTCGAAACGGGGACTCAAAGCAGTCCCGCCGGGGAAAGCGTATGAGTCGCATCGTCAGCCTCACGGCCGACCCGATCGATCTCCCGCTCACAGAACCGTTCGAGATCTCTCTCGGAGTCCAGCACGAGGCCTCGAACGTGCTGGTGACCGTCGAAACCGAAGAGGGCATCCTGGGCTACGGCGAGGGCTCACCTATCGCGCCCGTCACTGGCGAGACGCGGGCGGCTGCACTTGCGACGGCACGCGAAGCCGCCGAACTCGTTGAAGGAAGAGCCGTCGAGAACTACCGGCAGCTCGTGACAGAGGTCCGGGAAACGTTCCCCGGCGCAGTCTCGGCGAATCTGGCGGTCGAAACCGCGATCCTCGATGCGTACTGCCGGGAACGAGACATACCGCTTTCGGAGCTATTCGGCGGCGGCCCCGAGCCCGTCGAGACGGACCTCACTATCCCCATCGTCGGTACTGAGGAAGCCGCGAGTCGGGCGGAATCCGCCGCGCGCGAGGGGTACTCACACCTGAAGATCAAGACCGGAAACGACGTGGCTGAGGACGTCAAGCGGGTCGTCGCCGTCCACGAGTCAGCGCCGGAGGCCGCGCTGAAGGTGGACGCGAATCAGGGCTGGACGCCCAAGGAGACCGCCTCGTTCGCCGACGCCGTTTCCGAGACCGGTATCGACCTCGATCTCATCGAACAGCCCGTGGCTGCGGACGACGTGGCCGGGCTGGCTGACGTGCGTCGGCGCATCGATGTACCCGTGGGCGCCGACGAGACGGTGTTCACACCCGCCGACGCGATTCGTGTGGTTCGTGAGGAGGCCGCCGACGCGATCAACGTCAAACTCGGGAAGTCCGGCCCGCTCGCGGTCGCCGATATCGTCGCTATCGCAGAAGGCGCGAACCTCGACCTGATGATCGGCTGCATGCTCGAGAGCGCCGTCGGCATCCACACCGCCGCCCACGTCGTCGCGGGGACGGGAGCGTTCAGCTATGTCGACCTCGATGGGAACCGCCTGCCTTCGGAGGATGTCGTGCCGACGAAGGAAGGGCCGGTTCATTATATCTCTGGGCCGGGGCACGGCATCACGCCCGAGATATGAGATGTAGCTGGCTGTTTTCGTTGCCACATCCGCAGTTGGAGAGTTCGGGGGAGTTCTCGTCGGAATCGGCAGATTGGAGGAGCGTACGCGACGACTCAGACCACGGAGGCGTTCGTTCTCACTTTCGTCTGTACTGTTCTCGTCGGCATTACGACGATACTGCGGGGCAGATACAGATGACCGACTCGTAGCAGTCGCCTGACGAGTCCTCCCGACTTCTATCGATACGAAATCGCAGCGGTTGATTGATATAGACTAAATAATATTGATTTATTTATAATTATGCCTCACCCTGATACTTATGATCTCCGCGCGACCAAACTCAAGGCGTTGTATAATGAGTGACGAAACAGATCTGATACGCATTCTCCACGTAGACGACGACCCGGGTTTTGCGGAGCTGGCTGCTACGTATCTCCAGCGAAATGACGACCGATTCGATATCGAGTCGGGTTCGAGTGCTGACGACGGTCTCGACCGTCTCGACGGCGCTGCATTCGATTGCGTCGTCTCTGACCATGACATGCCGGGACGGAACGGTATCGAGTTCCTCGAAGCCGTCAGAGATGAGTACCCGGACCTTCCGTTCATCCTGTTTACTGGAAAGGGTCGTTCGACGCCGTCCACCGAGAGGGAGCGCTTCACTGACCGACGCGCTCATAATGATCGTACTCGACTCAGTGACTACGCTTCCGGAGCCAACGCTGGAGCAGGTGCCGATCCACCACGAGTTTCACGATGTGAGCGACGTGCACTCCACGTCGTCACCGCTGGTGACCCCGAGATTCGTTGGTGATGCTGTTGCATGGGTTCCCCAAGCCCTGGAATAGTTGCACCGATACGTCCAGCCACTGGTCGATGCGGGTGCCTAGTATTCGTCCCGGATCAACGAAGGTACAATCGCAGTGGGAAGCCCGTACTCCGCCCGTATAGGGTCACGGCGCTCACTCATGACTTGGTCGCGTTAATCCGATCGGATAGGTGCGAGTCCGTTCATGCCGTCGGGTTCGTTGCTGAATTGATCTAAAAGAAGCACAGCTAAAAAAAGATCGTGTGTCTCACGGAACTCTTGAACGAATGCAGCCGCTGGATCAGTCCTGTGCCGACCGAACAGCGCCATCTCAAACTTCTATATTTTTAGATATTTGTATATGCAACTAAAATTATATTTTATTAATTTTTAGTTTTAGTCTTATTAACTATAACCCTTGGTGGCTGCGCAGTCGGTGGGTTGCCGACGCTATCAGCCACCCGATGAATCCACTAACAGATTACTTGATGTGAGCATTCTACGCGTAATATCCAGAGAATTTTCTTGAAATGAATACCCGATCACGTAGAGCTGGACGGCAAACGCCCTGACGGAAGTCGCCGTCCACCCTCGCTCCCAACATTCAAACATTCGCTGTGTTCAACGTATCTTTTAGCAGCTCTTGGTTAAGCATAGACACCGAGACCAACAAACTGCCCAACGCGGATCGGCTCAAGTTGGCAGTTTGTTTACACAAATATCATCCTACTACTGAAATGTTTAAATTGCCGTTGGAATATATGTGGTTGACGCTAGGATCCCAGTTCATACGGGTGAAGTCCGATCGCACAAACTTTTCGCTTGGACGGGCTTTCAGATGAACTGCTCGATCATATTCTCCTTCTATATAATACGTGGATTTAACACTCTGTGCGAAGAATGTATTATTTGTATACCCGAAATGTTCAGGAGCACGATAACCGCGATCAAGTGCCCGACCATTAAGCTCATCCTCACGAGCGTCCCGCTCACTTGGAGGTAAGAGGTAGTTCACATATCGCCAATTATAGCGCCATAATGTTGTAGTGTCTATTGATTTAGATTTCCGTTCAAAGTACCAATTCATCCCGGCATGATCACTCGGCAACGTATATCCGTTCGCTTGTAATGTATTGGGAGAGTTGAATTCGCTATTATAAGATATAAACACGACACCTGTAGTTGAGACGACTATTATGAAAACAATGAGAATGCTAATTATAATCTGATAGTTCGGTAACTTTACCCTGTTTGAGAGTACCTGGCGTGTATTATACATACACACATAGATTGCACTTCCAATAACAATGAGTCCACCATGGATTACTGGTTTTAGCACTCGATGAAAATTTAACGATGGAACGACTCCTACCCCTAGTTCAAGTATGGACCAGATTCCAGCTCCGACTATAAGGATTTGTAAGAATCTTGGCTGACGATAGGGATATGGAGTGCTCTTTGGTCCACCCACAAAATAGAGTACAATCCCAATACCGGCCATTAGAGACGTGAAGAAGACATCTCCAAATTTCAATAACGCAATTAGCACGACATCTATGACCGATAGACCAAATTCACCGAACAATACGCTGGTTAAAGATCCTGTTTCAAGAGAAGATGTTGGTAATTCTCGTGGTACAAAAACCGTCGATAACATCACCGAAAGCCTTTTGAACAAGCTTGATTCAATCATCCAAAGATATCCTACCAAAACAGAGGACAATGTGAGTATTTTAAGTACATTTGTTTTTTTAGAATCGAGTTTTCGATAGATGCTTGTATAACCAGCAAGGATAAATAGTCCAGTTGATATTATTGCTGGAACAATGTGCCAAATCCAAACTGATGAAGCGATAATAATAGTTAGAATAAATAATCGCCGAATTTTGGAAGAGTTACCACCATTCAACATTAAGATTATCAAAAGTATAACCATTGGGAATAATGCTGCCCAGGTAAAGTCTGCGGGCGTTATTGGTTTGAGAGATGCACCTACTGGAATAAATAATAATGGTGCTGCAATTGGTAGATCAGTTGATCTGGCAAGTAACAAAGAGATCATTGTAAGCATTAATGTAGAGATTGTTGAAAGGATGCCAAGACTAGTAGCGGCTTGAATTGCAGAAACACTCATCAAAGTAACTGAGAGTAGGTGTTCTGCAGGATATATTGTTTCAGGGATAAAACCCGTAATTTGGATTTCATGGATGATCCCAATATGATTCATTTGATCCCCAAAAGGAATCACATAACCCAATTGTTGTGGTATAAATGGAAAAGCCAACGTTAAAGTTAATACCGGGAACAAGGAATAAATTGCAACACGATTATGTCCATTAAAAATTGACATCAGAGAAATAAATATGCAGAAAAATATAACTAAAGAAAATGTTATTAAACTCATCTGGGATATTTGACGATATATAGATACCGCATAGCTATCAACAGTTGGCAGGCTTGTAATTGAAATGATGATGAAACTAGAAAAAACCAAATTCAGTTTAAGCACTTGATTGGATCGCTGATGAGGATCTCTCATAGTTTTAGTCAAATACTACGACTAACACAGGTAGAATGTGCCAAATCAGTGGTGGTCAAGATACAATAACATTTTGGTTTGTACATTTATCACCACATCTGTCCTGATTGGGAAGATTGTTAAGCTTATTACTATTGAATTATATCTGTCAAAATCATATAGGTGGATGTGCATTATGTAGCTTGGTACTATTTATGTGAAACATTATTTCACTTAAAACCACAATTGAGCCCTTATAAGCAGATTTTATTAGTGGTGTAACACAACATCCATCTATCATATGATGTTTTACGCGAGGAAGCTAGATAATGATGGCTGACGAGTCGGTAGGGATAGTCATCCCGGCGTACGACCCGGATATCCTCACGCTCGAAAACTATATCGGGTGTATCCGGGAAGTCATTGACCCAAAGGTCATTCGGATCGAAATTGACGCGCCACAGCAGTCCCACATTGACCGACTTAGAAATATCGCCAAATGCAACGCCTCAACCGCGCGGCGAGGCAAAGGCGGTGCAATCATGGAGGGCTTCGATGCCTTAGAGACGGACCTCTTGGCGTTTGCCGATGCTGACGGGTCAGTCCCTGCGGAATCGCTAGGTGATGTCCTCAAACAGGTCAAAGAAGGTACTGCCGATGTCTCGATCGCATCGCGTCGGCACCCCTCCTCGCACATTGTCGTCCACCAAACGATCCTTCGCAGACTCCTTGGCGATGCATTCGCGTTCGTAGCGCGAAAAATGCTCCCGACGCGGTGCCGAGACTACCAGTGCGGTGCAAAGGCCGTCCGGGCAGATGCCTGGAAGGCGATCGGACACCATTGCTATGAGCCCGGATTCGCGTGGGACTTGGAGTTCGTCTCGGTCGCTGGGTCGCTCGGCTACGAAATCGCCGAAATACCGGTTGATTGGGAAGACCATCCTGACTCAACCGTCAATCCAATCTCGACGTCGGTTGAACTTGCGACAGCGCTTGTCGACGTTAAGCGCCGGACCGATGCAATCTCGACGAGTCCCCGGTTCAGTAATGTCTCACCCACAGATCAGTCGAAGCTGACGGAACCCGGTGACGATGACAACTGACTCCTTCATTAGCCTCCTGATTCACCGAACCCGGATTAGTCAGTTCGTGAGCGTTGGTATCTTTGGCGCGACTATCAAGACTATTATCGTCGCGATCCTGACGGCTTTTCTGGGCGTCGGACCACTGACTGCAAAGGTTGTCGGCGCCGAGACATCGGTCTCAACGATGTTTGCGGTCAACGACCGCTGGACGTTTGCCGGGGAGGCGACACCGGCGTAGCAGCGTTCATCGGACGCAGGGGGAAATCACACATCGTACGTGTGGTCGGGCTCCGAGTAGCATTTAGCGTGTTTTACTTACTGACCAGCGCCGTCGACGTTACGCTGGCGGTGTAAGGCCTCGATTTGTGGACGGTTGAAAATATTATTGGAAGAGCTGTCGGGTTAATTATCAATTACATTACGGAGAGCCTGTTCACGTGAGATGTTGCAAGAGAATCCTAAAGTGCCGGCCACCTATATTAGTTACACCGAGTTCGTATCCAAAAATTTATAAAATATTTAAAAATGGTGTTCAGATACAAATCAAGAGTGAGTCGGAACGATTTCTTAGTAGTTCGTACCAGCAATCGACCAATTTTCAAGTATCTGTTGCTTCAGTTTAAGGTTTTGAAACAAGAAGCGATACCCGAGCCTGCGATAAAGCTTGGTGTTCGAGTTAATCAGTTTGAGTCATCACTTTTAAATTCAATTTCAACACATGACGTTAGGATATAAATTGTTGTCGAACGACCGTTCAGAACGGTACGGAAAATATTTATAAACGCTTGATGGCGCTACTCGGATCACGTAGCGGTTGGCGAGACCGTGATCCAGCTGAATGACGAACGGTTCTTGTTGTACGCTCTCAGTGAGCCTGACACTAACCGCTTGCTGAACGTCAATCCTTCTCCGCGGAGAAATTAAGCGATTATCGGAATGTTCCTCGCTGAACTCTGAGAGAGCATCTTGTCAGTATCGAAACTATTCTTGTCGATTCTGCACCGTAGCTGCAAGCAACACTCAACCGCCACGGCGTCGATTACCAATACGAAAATTCGGTGATCAGACCAGTCTCGAACGTGTCTTCCCAAATGTAAAACGGTGAATAACCGGTTCTCAAGTTGTTCCGGTCATGAGGAATCAGATACCGTAGAAAATTGGCATCAAGTATTCTTCTTTTTATGAAACAGACATATATGAATGCTACTAGAGACAGAAATATATTATACACCAACTATCAAGAAGAGATCGTTTGGGGAGATCGAAGCAAAAGGCCGTCAAAAGCCTCTCAGCCCTCCGTTGGTCAGTTCTTGACATCGCATTCGGGGAGATTCTTGGCGACTACCAGATCCTCCGAACAGTCCGGTTGGCGGATAGTCACACTAAGTAGCCTGCTGTACTTAGATTAAGCTAGAAATTGGGGCAGGTAGACGGAATCAGTGGAAAATCAATATTTCCGGAACAAAATCGGAGGTGTGTATTTATATATGGTCAGTCTTAATACAACTGGGTACTGGCCATTCGCGACCTGCACGGCATCTTACCCAATTGTGTCATCAATTGCCGCTCGATAGGCAGCCTGAGCCTGTTCGGTGACAGTGTCCCAATCATATTTGCGTGCATGTTCGGCGGGATTGGCGGTGGGACGATATCCGTTCAAAACTCGATCGAGGATAGTGGCAAGAGCTTCGACGGTCGGATCGGAGACGAAGCCGGCGTCGCCGATAACCTCGTCGGCCGCGGAGTCGGGATGGTCGGCACCAATAACGACGCAGCCAGCGGCCATGGCCTCAGCATAGGTGATACCGAACCCCTCGCGCGTGCTTGGGGAGGCGAACACGTCCGCGACGCGCATATGGGCGAGGACATCATTATATTCCTCAAGAAAGCCGAGAAAGGTAATTTGATCGCTTGTGTCGAGAATTTCTGCGTGGGCTTCTAGTGACTCGCGTGCCGGACCGTCACCGATGATTCCGAGGGTCGTATTCGGAGGTGCAGCGCGGTCGAAGGCGTCAAGTAGGACATCAACACGCTTGTCAGGTATAAGACGACCGGCGAAGAGAACATCGAAGCCATCCGATGCGGGGTCAGTCGTGCGGATGCGCTCGTAGTCGATTCCGTTGGGGACAATTTCGATTCTGTCCCTACTGGGGCCGATGGTCGCAAGCCGGTCAGCGGTGATTCCCGAGACGGCGATTGCATACTGGGGAACCCGGGCAGTGAGGTGTTCGGTAAGCTTGCCGAAAGGAGCGAGGTTGCCGAGGTAGTCATGCCAGTAGTCGCCCCAGACCTCGTGCCAAGTAGTGACTAGTGGTGTGCCGGTTCGAAAGGTGGCTATTTCAGCGGCGAGGACGGGGAAGTACGGGAAGACACTAGCGACCACGACATCATGATCGTCGATGTTTCGGCGGAGTGGGCGGACCACGTCCTTGGAGAACTCTAGGGCCTCGGTGATGGATCGACGCCCTCCGTCGCCGGTGTAAAGATCTCTTTCCGGGCTTACTGCACGGAGAGTGATCCCCTCGTGGGTGGTCTCCTTTGGGCCGTCCCAGTAGTACCGGCCGTAGATAGTAACCTCGTGTCCTCTCTCAGTGAGGCGGGTGGCGATTTCGTGTATGCGTTTCTCGGCTCCGCCGGTGACGAAAGGGTAAATAACGTTGGAAACGAAGGCAACGCGCATTCCATTTGATGATGTTGGGGGACTGGCAATACTGTTTCGAACCAGTGGTCCCGATGGTCGCAAACTAATCCAAGTACGTTTACCTCTGATCTGACCGGGGGACTATGAGCATTGTATTGACTCACTCCGCGCTCGGTGCGTAATGTACACCCCTTTTGGCGAACTTTCCGATTAAGAAACGGTAGTTCAGGATGATATCGTTGGGGCAGTACTTAGACAATCATGCAAAATTTCAGTGGGAGTGCGTCGGAGATCCGATAACGAATTTCGGGAGTTGGATACCAGTCATCGGGGACGTGTTCTGTTTTCATCCGCTGTTCGATAAGGCGAACCCGAGTGACTCCCACCGGCTGGCGTTGATCATAGTCGGCGCACACTTTCTCGTTGGGATGCTGTATGACGAGCAGCATTAGAGGAAACCAATCTTTCGGATGGATGTGGAATGATTCTGAGAGTAGTAGAGGCTTCAGAATATCCGGATCTAAGGGAATCGGAACACAACGTTATTACCTTTGTGGTGCTTTCTTCTCTACCACGATGACTGCGGACTGGGACAATGTGATTTTGCTTTCGGCCGACGCGCTGCGGGCAGACCATATCTCCTGTTACGGCTACGAACGCAAGACCACTCCGGTGCTGGATGAACTAGCTGAGGAGAGCATTCGGTTCACGAATGCGTACAGTGCAAGTTCACACACACGCGAGGCGGTACCAGCGCTGTTGACCGGAGAGTACCCGGACGTGGCCGTCGATTCGGGGTATCACCTCGCGACGGAGACGGTGGCCTCGACGCTTTCCGACGCTGGATTCGCGACGGCGGGATTTCACTCGAACCCATTTGTTTCGCGGGCCTATGGGTTCGACAAGGGGTTCGACCATTTTGATGATGATTTACATCTCGGCCAACACAAACTGATCACGCTGGCCCAGCGGGCATTCGATAAACTGCGTAATCGACACTACGCTCGCGCAGAGGAGATAAATCAACGGTCTTTGAACTGGGTGGATTCGTTAGTGGAGAACAAACCCTTCTTTCTTTGGAACCATTACATGGATACTCACGGCCCATACGATCCCCCGGATGAGTATGCGACACTATACGCTAAAGAGGGGCTTAGTGGCCGAGATACGCAGTCCCTTTATCAGCGGGCAATTGATGAGCCCGAATCGATTACCGAGGAAGAGCGCGATCTGTTAATCGACCTGTACGACGCGGAGATTCGGTACAATGACGAGAGGATCGGAGAGTTCCTGAGCGAACTTCGCGAGCGTGAGTTGCTGGAGGAGTCGTTACTGGTCGTGACGGCGGATCACGGGGACGCATTCGGAGAACACGGCTACTACGAGCATCCGCGATATCTGCATGACGAAATTACTCATGTGCCGTTGTTCGTTCGACCACCTGGCGGTGTTACAAAGGTCGTTGGGTCGCCTGTGAGTACGTTGGACATTGTGCCGACGGTTGAGCAATCTGTTGGCCGGAATCCCAATGTTTCGCTTCTAGAGGAAATTATAGATGACCGACACATCTACTCGCAAGCGCGTGGAGAGAACGAGTATGATCACTTACGACGGTACGCGGTTCGGAGTTCTGAGGGTGTGTGTTTCTGTGAGCGTGATACGGAAGCTGGAGTGGTTGACTTCATGAACGAGTCGGATCGTTCACTTCGATCAAAATTAGAAGTACACGTGAATGAACGTGTTCGCGTTGAGAAGGGCGATGAGAATAGGGAAAATAAGGAGGTCAATGAGGAGATCGAACGACGACTGAGTGCGCTAGGGTATACAGAATAATGCGGGTTGCGATGGTTCAGGACGACTGGTGGCCAAGAACTGGCGGTGGTCCTGTCCACGTCAAGGAACTCGCTATTTCGCTCGCAGAGACCTACGATTGTACTGTTGATATATATACTCGCGCGCTCAAACACGATGGCAAACGACACACCGATATCGAGCAATATGCATCCGGAGACGTGACGGTATCTCGAGTCGGGCCGTGTACTGAGTACTGGAACCCAATTGGTCGTGTTTTGTCGTTGGGAACGCCGATTCCGCAGTTGGTGCGTGGAGATTACGACGTGATTCACGGCCATACGTTCCTTCCGGCCGTTCCGACACGTCTCTCTGGGATTCTCTCTGGTGTTCCGACCGTGTTCACCGTGCATGGGACTGCCTTGACATCCGGCGTCGGGCGCGATCAATCGGCGCTCGCTGGCTTCAAGCGAGAGATTGAGAAGCACTTCGTGCTCGGCTTCGACTACGATTCGGTTATCTCTGTGAACCACGAGCATGTAGATCTCCTCAAAACAGGTCACGACGATGTACGGGCGATCCCAAACGGTGTCGACCTCGAGCGTTTCAATGTTGATGCTGATCGAACCCAAGACGTGTTGTTCCTCGGCCGTCTTGCACCAAAGAAACGCGTAACTGACCTCATCGACGCCTTTGCGAAGATTGAGAAAGAGTTTCCGAAATCGACTCTCCGTATCGTCGGGACTGGGCCGAAACGAGAAGAGCTTGAGGGGCAGGTGAACGACCTCGGAATCTCCAGTCGCGTTTCGTTCGAGGGTCGTGTCCCTGACGCAGCGATCCCGGAGTACTACGCCTCTGCGGGTGTGTTCGTTCTTCCCTCAGTCTGGGAGGGACATCCACTCACGCTTTTGGAGGCATGGGCTGCAAGTACGCCAGTAATTGCTTCATCGGTAGAAGGAATTGAGGAGTTCATTGAACACGGGGAAACAGGTTATCTTGTCTCACCCGAATCGCCAAGAGAGTTAGCAAACGCGCTAAGAACGACCCTTGAAAACTTGGGAGAAGCTCATGAGTGGGGAAAAAACGCTCGCAAACTCGTGGAGGCAGAGTACTCTTGGGCAGGCGTGGCAGATCGAACGTACAACCTGTATCAGGAACTCGTCTGATTACTCCATGTAACCGAGGTCCGCGAGGTGGTCCTTGACACTGCTGGTGTCTTGGTCAAGTCCTTTGTTCGCATAGTCCCCGGCTAGTTCATCCCAGTCTTCTCGCTTTACCTTCTCTTTGATATCTGTGAGAACTTGGCCGTCAGTTTGAGTATCCACCGGGATCCCCAACTCTGCTGCGACTGTCGGCGCAATATCGTAAATCGATGCTCCCTCTTCTGGGTCGACATTGAGGTCCCGATTCGAGATAAGGATACCCTCCGGCTTGTGATTTTTATGCTGAAACCGACGGAATGTATCAAACATTGAGCCGCTCACGTCGTAGCGGAAGTCTCGTGGGAATAGGACGATATCAGGTGCGTCTTCGAGATGCTTACCATCGTAGACCTCCTCTCTAGGCTGTACACTGTCGAAGACCAGATTCCCATCTGGGTCGCGAGCTTCCTCAAGTTCATTGATTAGCTCGGAACGGATTTTCTTGTACTCCTTCGGTGAAACGGTACCGTGGGTTTCACGTCCCTCAATATTGAGTTCGATTCCGAGGCTATTAAACAGTAGCTGGTAGGCAGTTGAGTTTGCGTGATCCACAACTTGGTTCTGTGCGGCGACAAGTGCGTCGGAAGGGAGTATCCGTTCGATATAGCTGGCTAGCCCGATTGTTTCTAGAGTGCTGTGAATTCGCCGGGGGGGGAAACCAACTTTTGAGAGTGCGTTCGAAGCAGTTCTTACAGCAGTAGTCGTGATTGAAAGGTTGTCTATCGCGTCTTCGTCTCCCTTCAGTTCTTTTTTCTGTTGGCGGAAGTATTGGGCGTCCCCTTCTGTCGTTTCGAGATAGCCGTGTTCGGCCAACCAGGAATTGACGTAGAACGTCCAATCGTAATCGCCCATTCCATGGTCGGATACGATAATCACAGTCGTACTATCGTTCCCGAGATCGATAATTTCGCTGACAAACTTGTCAACATTTTTGAGAACTTGACAGATCTTATTACGGTCATTGAGGTCATGGAAAACGGAATCTGTCACCTGAAATTGGACTGCGAGGAGGTCCCAGTCGTAGTTGTCGTCGAGGAAGCGGGCCATGTCCCGGCGATGGCGAGCTACGTTGACGTATTCTGAGACAGCATCAGAATTTATACCATATTCCGGATAGATAACGTATTCTCCGTACTTTGCTTCGTATTTTTCACGGATTCCTTCAGGGTAGAATTCGGCCTCTTCAGGAGCGAGGTATCCTGGGACAGAGGCACCATTTTCCAATTCAGATACAGGATGTGTGACCGGGTAGTTGATGCTGATTGAAGTATGATCTTTGCTGTCTATTGCATCGAATATATAGGGTGCATCAACAGAATGGCGATCTATGAGTTGCTTATCGTAAGCCTGAGTACTGAAGAAATCGAAGACACCATGCTGTCCGGGGTTGCGGCCGGAGAGGAGCGAAGGCCAAGCGCATGGGGTCCACGGGGGATGAGTACTATGTAAGTTAATGTTGTTGCAACTCCCAGCTACTTCAGATATATTGGATAAAGTTCCATCTGACAGCCATGGTTTGACCTCATTAAAGCCGATCCCGTCTAGTCCGATCAATATTACACTCTCAGAATTCATGCTAATTACTCAAGAGGGAATAGGACAGCAGGCTAGAAAAGTGATCCGTTGAATACAAATCTGGTGAACAGTGACTAGCATTTTCAAAGAATACTCATTCAGTATACCCGAGTTGTTCCAGACGGTCTCTTGCTTCATCACTAACTGAAGAGGTCGCATGTGTGAACTCACGACCCTCGCGTTGATTCTCTTGTATCATACTATCCAATAGATCGGTCATATCTTCTACTATTCCTGGATAATCATTAATTCTGTTTTGATTTTCATTTTCACATTCGAATAAAATTTCATTATCTGCCGCCATTTGCCTGAGTGCTGAAAAAATTGTCCGCTCTGGATTAGTGCTGAAGTCGCTAAGTGATATTGATTCCATTTCTGTTCGTATATATTTGTAGTCTTTTGTTCGAATGGATCGATATCGAATATTTCCATTGAGTGTGGGGCTATCCGAAAGAGTGAACTCATTTATTACTTCTCCCGATTTTATAAGAGGTAATAATGACTTTCCTTGGACAGGAAGATCTACTCCAGGTATTAAATCAACAATAGTGCTGACGACATCAATGGTTTGCACCAATTCGGAGTAGTTACTCCCATCACCTGCGGAGTCTGGTGGTTTATACACGAGAGGTACGTTTAGCAGTTCATCGTATGGCACGACAGCTTGATGTCCAACGTATCCATACCGATCAACGATTCGGAACCGTGAGGAAAAGGAAGGCGCAATTGTACTGATTGCTCTAGCCAACCAGTTAGGAACTTGCTCCAATCGGCCGTGTTCACACAGCAATTCGCCGTGATCGCCTAAGAAGAAGATAGCTGTGTCGTCATATTTTTCGATACTCTTGAGATAGTCTATAATCTTCCCGAACTGCTGGTCTGAATAGTGAATTACGTCGTCATACAGATCAATAACATCTTGAGACTGGTCAATTTTGGTATTCTTCAACTCGGATATTGTCCCACTAATAGTTGTGCTTTCGTCAGTGAACTTCCCAGACTTGGGGAAGAACGGATTATGCGTGCCAAGTGACCAAACAAACCCGAAGAATGGATCCTCTTCTGCACTTGAATCAATCCAATCGATGAAACGCTCTGTCGAAAGCTTAGCAGTGTCTGTTTCATGGGGGTCATTTTCTTTAAATATTTCATCGGTTTTATCAAATCCAATATGAAAATTGCGCATCTTAGAGACTTGGTCAACTGTTGAAAAAAGACCTGTATTATAGCCGGCTTTTTTTAATACAGCAGGCAGCCGCACCAAGTCATCCGGTATCTGATCAGCTACACTTAGAGCCCCATGAGTCTCTGGATAAAGTCCAGTAAGGATGGAAGCACTGGATGGAGATGTCCAAATCGCCTGTGAATACGCTTCTCTGAATTGATACCCGTCTTGTGAAAGAGCTTCTAAACAAGGTGTAGTATCTCTTTTATAATCTTTAACTGACGTATGGTCTGACCTCAAGCTATCAGACACATATATAAGGATATTCGGCTGTGTTGTCATAATGGCCAGTAGGTAACCATAGTTCATAAACTCTTATATGTGCATATCCTCAATTCAATGAGAGTTTTGTTCTCTCATATTGTAACAGAAATAAACTGACCCACCACAGATGAACGTTATTCCAATTAAGGGAAGTGACATCACAGACATGAGTGCATAAGCAATATCCACTACTGGCGATCCGATTGCATCTGGAATAGATAGGGCTGTTATAACCGCTGCAAGATCGTCCGCTGTGAAGATTGTCAGGGTTAAAGATGCCCCTATTGAAAGAAGTACCTTAGTGATCCATTCATCAATGAGATAAATTGCAGATATTAATGGAAACATAGAATAAATAATATAATAAAAATAACTAGGTGTGATTGATAAACTTGCGATGATTATAACTAACATCCCAAGTATCCTCGTCTGAGTACTTGACTCAGTTGAGTCCGTTTGAAAGACATATGCCACGACTGGTGTGATTATAAGAATGGCAATTATGGTGAGTAAAGTGTTGTCCGCCCACGGTAGAAGATATCCAATCGGATGTTTCACCGTTACAATCGCACTCTCCGGAGATACACCCCCCACAAGTTTCTCACTATTTCGTCGGACCAATAGAACATCAAAAATATATCGTCTAGTTGTTTCAATTCCAAATAGTAGTACCCCAAAAACTAAACCAGATACACCAACTACAATTGAGGCGAGTGTAGCGCGGTATTTTTGGCGATGGAATTGCCAGATGGCGTAAATGGCAGGTATAACTTTAAACAGGGCGGCTCCAGCGAATACAACGCCGTTTGCCACCTGTTCATCACGTTCGAGCGCAACAAATCCAATTCCAATCATAAGTGCAATATGTGTGTTAATTTGTGCTTGCATATACGCTGGAATACTCAGGCTGGAACAGATGAAAAACATAAAAATGAGTCCTCGGTCAATTGTTGTAAGAACTCGGCTATGGTTTCTAATGTATCGAATTGTAATAATTGCTAGGCCAGCAGAGGCTACGATAGAACTTAAGGAATGAATTAAGAATACAACCTCAAATTGCAGAAATGCGTATGGTATAAAGACCACTATTGTTATTGGTGCATACATATATGGTGGAAAATAGTTATAAATCTTCCCAGACTCAACGTATCCTTTTGCTGCTAGCCAGTAGGCTCGAGCTGCGTGTCCATCGCCCCCCTCGCTAAGTAATAGTAGAAAAAAGAAAGAAAGAATTCCTAGAGAGATACCAAGAACCAGAGGAAGCCGCTCAGCAATATGATACTTAAATTTGTATCCGGCACTATGATTTTCGATACTATCCTGTATCTGTTTGAGCCTACCGCTCATATTGTCTGCCCACCTGTGTGTTCGTAAGTTTCCATGAGATATTAAATCATAGACATAGTTGATAACCATTCCGGCAATAATGTAAACGATGTGTGAGACTACTCAAGGAAATCAATCTTGGTTATTCAAATTAAGCCAGATCACAATTATTAGTTGGAATACTCCCGTGTAAAATTGATGCTCAACACGCAGTAGTAATTGAAGCTTGCACCAAGGAAGGGTAGCGCGTCCACCCCACCGACTGATTCCTATCAAGACATTCGTCTCGGGGGGTCAGCTGCGAATCAATTTCTAATAGTTCGATAGCGTGACAGCGTCTATTGCCCACGCTACTGTGCCGAATCTGTGATCCGGTACTATAGCTATCAAGTGCTCCAAGGACACCACTATATGAATTGTGCCCATAAGTATTATATCCATACTGCTACCGTGGTCGATTACTCAGATGTTAAACTCCGATGTGAGTGGTTTGTCACTGCTTACACCTACATCTACCCCAACACCAGTCTTCGGCAATTTAACATTGAGACTGAGATCTCCCTCAGGACGGTCTTCCAGCACATCACCCTGCGCGCGTGGTGCCTCTCCCTCACAACTCAAGGGTAGGTCGTAATCGATAAACTATACGTGAAAGCCGGGTCAAAGGATGCAAGCGCGACGGACCGTCGCGCTCAACCTCTTCACACGTGGACGTGGCACATACGAACAGGTCCGTAATTATTCTGGCTGACACGGTTGCGACGACTACTATGTACTGTGAGCTTAACCATCGATGAATCAACGATTCGACTCCTGCTAGCTGACCGCACAGAAGTTCATTGACTGTCTATTGTAGCTTCAACGTAATCTCGCTAGTCGTATTAAAGAGATACTGAATAGAGTTGAGGTAGCTTGATACGGGCATCTTCGATGGTGAACTGCCAGTCAGTGAGTCCGCCAGCGGCATTCTCTCGGTCTGCCACGCAACAACCTCCGACCGGAAGATCGCCCCGTACGGGATTCTTCACTCAAGACACTACCGTTAACACTGCACCAACTCGATTTCGGCAATATTCAGCTATCTCCCGTATGTTGGGATGAAATGAAACCCGAACTGACCGAGGTAGGTTTGTACTTCATCGAGTAGGAAAGACCGATAGTATGCCGCAGGATCGTGGTGCTCAGGTTGTCGAGCATAGCCCGGGTGCGCTCCACATGCAAGTAGTGATTTTTGCGAGTATGATCACACGGTCGACACACTCGATGGTTTGACCGATCATTACCGCAGTAATGACTCCCCAGTCGACGGTTCCGTGGTGAGATGAACCATCTATTTCTGTTGCGCTCGTAGTGCGTGTCAATTTCCCGTCATTCCGCTTTCCAGTGGAGACGAGCCACTTCAGAATGTTGTGATATTCCTTAGAAATATTTGCCACGTGCTGTTTTCTAGTCATTCCTGTAAGCTAGATAGCTGATGTCCCATGAGCGTAGTCAAACCAAATCACAGTATTCACGTCGCATCTGGTATATTGTTGATTGGAAAGATATTCATTCCTGTAGCAACTGACATTAGTACGAGACGTACATGTCTACGAGTCCAAATATTCTGTTCATCGTTTTGGATACAGCTCGTGCAAAAACAGTGCTTCCAAATTTAAATTCGGGTTTGATGCCAACCGTATCACAACTCGCTGACCAAGGAATAACATTTAACAACGCCATGACTACCGCACCATGGACACTTCCATCTCATGCATCCCTATTCACTGGACAATACACATCGGATCACGATACGCATGCTGGAACAAAATATTTTGATCCAGACGTTCCTACTCTAGCTGAGTTATTGAGTGAAAACGGATACTCCACGGTCGGAATCTCTGGAAATATCTGGGTGAGTCCCGAATTTGGTTTTGACCGTGGATTTGATCAATTCTCAATGAAATACGACTATCTATGGGGGGGTGCCGATCTATCCGAAATAACTCAAAAAGATAGCAATTTCGAACGTTTTTTATCCTTTATAAATACACTACGATCTTCTGGTTCCGTTACACGAACCATTATTAATGCAGTTTGGGCAAATACGATAGCAAACCGATACGATGATGGAGCGCGAAGGACGACAGATCGGGCCATTGATTGGATTGATCGTAATTACTCTGAAAGTACACCTTTTTTCTTTTTTATTAACTACTTAGAGCCACACTTAGAATACAATCCTCCTGATGAATTTGCTAACGACTATCTTTCAAAGGGTATCAGTATGGATGAGGCAAATAGAGTAAACCAAGATCCATGGGAATATGTTGCCGGTGATGTAGAAATGGAGCAGTCTGAGTTCCAAGTATTAGAGGAATTGTATAAGGGGGAATTGGCATACTTGGACAATCAACTTGAGAGAATAATATCTCGCCTTAATAGCTTGAACATAATGGATGAAACGATGATTATTATAGTTGGAGATCACGGAGAAAACATTGGCGATCATGAATTAATGGACCACCAATATTGTCTATATGACACACTATTGCATGTACCGCTTATTATCCGATACCCAGATGAGTTCAATGAGGGAGATGAACATGACGGATTGGTCGAAATTAGAGATCTGTATCCAACCATTCTAGATGTAGCCGGCGTTAATGAATTACCCGAATCTAGTTCAATGAATTCCCTATTAAATATCAAGAAAGACTCAACCCGAAATTCGACAATAGCTGAATACCTACTTCCGCAGCCGTCACTGGAAGCACTTCAAAAAAGCGTTGAGAACTTTGATTCATCTGCACAAAAATATGATCACTCCTTGCGTTCTATCAGAACAAAAAAGTGGAAACTAATAGAAAATGGTGAAAAAGAAATAAAACTGTATGATATGGAATCACCGAATGAAGAGACTAATGACTTATCTCAAAAAAACCCAGATGTCGTAAGAAAACTACAAGATCAATTGCATAAAAGGCTTGGTAAATTTAAAACAGAAAATGATTATGGGAATAAAATATCAAGTTCCAGTAAGCAACGATTAGAAGACCTTGGATATCTACAGTAGTCTGAACCGATGTCGATTTTAGAAATGGTTAATAAGCCTAAAAAAATTGTCACCGATGTACTGGTTTCGACGTTTGTTAAAGCAATCGTTCGAGTTAAGGGAGTCATTCTAATACCATTAATATCACTTACATTGGGTGTTGATTCTTATGGAGCCTATGTTCAGGTTGTGAGTTTTTCAATGTTTTTAGGAGCGATATCTCAACTTGGATTGAATATGTCTCTAGTAAAATTCGCTCAGAAAAAAGACACTAATATTGGAATTTTGTACACATCAACTACGTCACTTGCATTTATAAATGGAGTTATAGGGGCGATGATTGTTATCTTAATGTCTAAAAGAATCTCTGTGTTACTTTTAAATTCCCCGTCTTATACTAAGATATTTCAAATTGGATCTATTCTAATTCCAGTCCGGATTCTCAATAAAAGTCTCAGAAATTACTTCCGTTCACAACAGAAAGTAAAAACTTTTTCAATTCTCCAAGCAATTCGATCTTATCTTACAATTGGTTCAATATTATTTACAACATTAATAATAAACTCTAATCTGGATGTGGTGATGATCGGTGTAGTAATAGTAGAAATACTATATGTGACTCTACTACAGCTTTTCGTTTTCAGCAGGATAGGGTTGAAGCTACCATCCTATTCCGTTCTGAGGACGTGTTTAGCATATTCAATTCCTCTCGTAATATCCATATTATCTGATAATCTTTCGGAACGAGCAGATCGATTTATAGTTGGATATTTTATAGGATCTTCTGCCGTAGGGGCGTATACAATCGCCTATCGGCTTGCAAAAGTAATTCTCATATACGTTATACCAGTTCGAGAAACCTACTTTCCAGAATTATCAAAGTTACTAGAGAAAAATAAAATCGAGGATTGTAAGTCCTATCTCAGAAATGGAATCAGATATTTTTTGATGTTATCTATTCCATCTGTTTTCGGGTTCAGACTTGTTTCGGAATCAGCCATAAGTATTATAAGCAACCAAAGTGCAGTAAACCAAGCTTCGCCAATTTTGCCAGTGGTGGCGGTCGGTATGATCCTGCTTGGGCTTAATCAGTTGTATGGAGTTGTACTAGTAGCTGAAGGTTTAACAACTCGTCTTTCTTCTGTAAGAGGATCTGCAGCTATTATAAATATTATACTAAATTTGATTATTGTCCCCGAATATGGAATTATTGGGGCAGCCTTGTCTACAGTACTAACATATGTCATAAGCTTAGGAGGAGTGTATTGGCTATCTAACAAGATTGTTCCTTCCGGATTTCTAACTTTAAATAGCCTCCGTATATCAATTGCTAGTGGGGTTATGTTCGTATTCGGGGTTAGTCTCGGGATAAAGAACATCTTTCTCTTAATTCCAATAAGTGCTGTCGTTTATTCCTTTTCGATAGTATTACTTGGAGAACTGTCTATTTCCGATATAAGAAGCAGCCTGAATGGTGCTTTTGGATAACATATTTTCGAGCATCACCATTATTATTGATTATTCAACTAATTATTGAGTAAATTAGTATTCTAATCATAGAATAGCTTGAAAGGAAACTCATCGAACAGGTGACGCTCGCCCCGTGACGGGCTGGCGATGGCTGCCAACCTGAGAACCAGCCATAGGTTCTCCAAGAGTACTGAGACCAACAGCGTCGCAAACCGTATGACTGAATCACATGTTGGCATAATTTGAGTTGTCGCAGCAATCGGTAGCTGGTTTCGTTATCAGACCGTTTCCCGTAGAGACGCTCGACTTAGTTTACTGATCAATCAGCCACACCGCATGCAACGTAGCCGCGAACGATTCACCGTGCTTGCCCCAATCTAAGTTCTGGTAAGAGACAGGTTCGCGAACGGGTAGCGCAGTTCCCGGTCGCTGTCCTCACTTATAATTGCGGCAGCTAGTCGCGAACGAGCTGTAGACGTCAAGTTTGTCCTTCGTTCGCCACCCTTCTTAGGGACGTGGATGACCGTCGCGGCAATCTCAAGGGAGCGGATAGCGCGTTCGTTGTAGACGCCGCTGTCGGCAAACGAGAGCTCAATCTCGGAAGGTAGATTTCAACGCAGACAAGCACGCGCTCCGCCACGTCGGTCTCGCTTTCGACACCCCGGGTGTACGTCATCGTCAGCCTCACCGGTTCCGTTGGAGACGACATACACTATGCAGTATCTGTGGGATGTTGTTGTCCCGTCTTTGGGAAGCCACCAAGCACGGTTCGCGTTCGTTAGAATAGTGCTTGACGTGATAAGGGTCGTCGATGAAGTCAATGGAGACCATTCTTGACCGATTAGAGTCAAGAATCGCCATAGCGAGTCATCCAAGCAAGATGTTGGCGACGACCTTGAGGCAGTGACGCTTGAGCGTATGCCCACGTGAGAGCGGTGTCATCACAAGGTGTACCGTCGGTATCGTTACAAGGATCCCAGGCTGAGTTCTGGTGACTCAGGCCAAGATCGCGACAGGCCAGATGTTGCCGGGGTTGATGAGGACCCCTTCGACATCCGGCAAGAAGATTAAGTGATGACTTCTTCCGCTACGCCCTAAACATCCGAGGCCGAAATAACCTCCTAGATCGGGTATTTTGAACACATACAAATATAGATACTTTCTCTTGGTTAATCCGGCCGATTGCGTCAATCATGAAGTGCCGAAAATCGAGAATGACGGATGCGACAGTATTCAGTCGCTCAACCGCGTCGCTTTTGGATTCGTTCCAAGAGAGCTGTGATTGCAACAATGAGGGATTTGGCTCGTTAAAAGACGAATCCCGTGAGGGGACGATAGCACTTTGGTGCCATGTGGTTTCTTGTGGCGGAACTCGACAGTGTCAACGTGTAGACGGCTATAGTAATGATGTGACAATCCAACTAATATATTTCAATAATATTATAAATATCCAAGATCTTCTAGCCGTTCGCTAGTTTTCTTATCAACGCCAATATCATCAACGCTTTTTTCTGACTCGTTGAATGTGGATGTATAGTCATTCAGCAACTTTTCTAACTCCTCTTCGCGCGGGTCGTCAATTAGAGATTTCCTGTTATCCCGCCCATATATTTTATAAAGTCTATTTTTATTTCCTTGTTTGATTAGTTTTATGTCGCCACTATAGAGTGCATGTTGACCTTTAATGTCTCCAGAGTAACTACTCCAATCCCATGACCCTGAGTAGTCCTGCGTAAGAACGTAATCCTGATCTTCAAAAATCCCGGGAACTTGAGTATGAGTAACATCAGACCCTGTGTTTGTGATTTCTAAGATTGTCTTATAGATTCCAAGAGTATTTGTCCGATTAAATGAATCTCCTGATTTCTTTACTTGGGAAGGCAGTTTGACTATGAGTGGAACATGTATCCCGGGTTCATGAAGATGACCATGTCCCATTGCTCCGAAGTCACCTAGGCATTCACCATGATCAGATGTGATGATAAATAGCGTGTCATCCCATTCATTATTTGATTTGATAGAATTTATTATTTCTTTTACCTTATCATCAAGGTAGTGTATTGCACCATCATATAACTTTTCATGGACATCTTGAGAGGCCTTGGAATATTCCTCATCAGGATCGCGTTCAACACCTACAGACTCAACAGTATCTTCATCAACAAATTTATATTTATATTTATCAGGAAGCTTATACAAATTGTCAGTATTCTTCATATGGGCTTCACTATAGTGTGTATAAAGGAACCAAGGAGATTCTTTGCTGTCTATGAAGTTGAGGACACTATTTGTAGCCTCTTGAGCGCCATTGTCATTTCTATTAAAAATATCGAATCGGAATTGAAGGGCATTTCCAACATGAGATATGAAATTCCGATCAATTGAATCAATAAGGAAACGTAGATATATCTGATATGCTGACCGATGTTTATGCCTATCAAAGAACTTCCGTATATTCATTCCACTTTCAAATCTATGCTCTCCAGAGTAAAATTCATCAATGCCCCGTTCGAATCCAAACCCTGGTGTTATAAATGGATTTGTTGTGACGGCACCGGTTTCATATCCATTTTCTCTTAGAATCTCTGGCAATTGTGGAACTTCTGTTATGATTTCACCGTTTTGTCCTGTCCGGTGTTCCCCTGGATAAAGACCTGTAAATAAAGAAGCTGTTGAATCAAGTGTTACAGCAGCTGGTGAAACTGCGTTTTTAAAAACAACGGACTCTTCAGCGATCTTATCAATATTGGGAGTCGTTTTTCTATTATGCCCATAGCAAGATAAATTTTGAGCTCTAACAGCATCCAAAACAATTATACAGACGTTTGTCATTGCGTTACAGGATTACATGTACTTACAAGTATATATCGATTTCGCTCGATGAGCGTCAATGGATTTGTTGTTCTGGAATTTATTGCAGTAAACTGTCTTCCCCGCTTGGGCCTTAGTAGTCAAATTGATTACACCGATTGAAACACCATTGAAAAGTAGATTCACACGCTCAAATACGCATCAACTGTTTCTACAACACGTGGGTCAGTAGTCGGGCAAGCGCACGCGATCGAGCGGTTCCTGCATTATATAACCATCAGCAACCGCATCAATCGCTCGACGAACAATGCCAGCAGAAGTTGTAGTTAAATAGCCAGTACCTACTAATCTATTTCACACAGGAAGCTAGAGATTAATAATTAACCAATGAATTATACAATCTCAGATAACTTTCCCCCATATTTTCTGATGAAAATTTGTTCATGACTCTAGAAGTGGTTTGCTCAGCATCTCTTCTGGACTGCTCGGGACTTGATAAGTACTTCAACATTTGTTTTTCTAGTGCGTAAGGAGATTGTACCGGGACTAGGTCATATTCGCTACCCAGGACTTCCCTAAATGGACCCAAATTAGTAGCGACGATTGGGCAATCAAAAACCATCGCCTCTAATAATCCAAGTCCAAATCCCTCGAACTTGGATGGGAAAGCTGCTATATCAGAATGGTAATATACAGAATACGGGTTCTCTACTTTATCTAAAAATTTGATATTTTCTATAACTCCAAGAGAATTGGCAATCTCTACGAGGTGATTTTTATATGGACCCCATCCAGTCAATAGTAATATCGCGTCAGGATATTCTGAAATAACACCAGGCATCGCCTTAATGAGATCGTCCTGTCCCTTTTCCTCTGAGAATCTAGCTACATTAGCGATTTTTGGTACTTTTCGGGGAATATTAGTCGTCCAAGGAAGAGATTCCCAGGGAACGATTCCTTTTGATCTCACATACTCGACATCAATCCCATTATGAATAGTGATTCGATCACTTAGTGGAGCAAATGTTCTTGGCAGAGAACTTTGAACTGCATCAGTAACGGTGACTATAACGTCAGAAAGTATACTGGTTGGATGATCGATCATACGAGCAATAGTCGATCTCTTATTATATATATTATGGACCGTGGATATCGTCTTAATTCCTAGTCCGCTACTGATTATCCGTCCTAATGCGGAAGCAGATGCCATATGCGTGTGAATTATATCAGGATCAAATTCGCGAGTATATTGTAACAGATTGGTTGCTAGGCGGGGATCAAAACGAGACTTCCCTAATACTTGAGTAGGTATTCCTTCAGTATCAAACAACGAGGTACCTTCACTGCTACCTCCAAGGTAAGCAACTTCAACCGAATCTACTTTGTCTTGAATATATTTTGAAATATCAAGAATGACTTTTGGTACACCACCAACACCTAACTGGCCGCTTAGCATTAAGATTTTGATAATGAACCACTCTTCCTTATTAACCAAAGAGCATAGAGTATAATGAATCTGTTGTTTATCGATACTCTCACTGATGCACTTCTAGAGCAGTGTCTTCGCCGGTTCCACAGATGACGTGATAGGCCTCCTTTTGAATAGATCTCCAGCAAGACCACGACTGATAACTTCGACGTCAGTAGACGCATAGTTCTCCGTAATGCACGGCAGTCCATAACTTCTTAATCCCCGACAAGATCGTCCTGAATGGCGATCGACTATCGCGCAATCGAGAATGCACAAATGTTCGAAGCTCTCATTGGCAAAGCTGATGTCTAGGTCCTTGAGACGAACACTCGGACAGCGCAAATAATCAAGTTTGCGTACAATTCATTCCTCGCGACGAAGGTCAACTAATCAACGACATCAAGAGTATCAGCAAGAGGTTCAGTGTCAGTCCCTACGAGGTCACAGGCGTGATCGGGATGGACGACCGATTCAGAAAGCTCCTCCGGAGTGGACTAAGCTGGGGAAGGAGCTGCTCCTCAAAGGATACCGCAGCGATCCGTATCGGTCCCGGAAAATAGCTACGAACCCCTCATCTCGACGCAGCCAACAAAATCGAGGAGCGCCAGCCCGGGTGACTGCTCTACTACTCTCGTTGATGGACGACCACGTCGATGTTCAGGGCAAGCGTGTTGCCGTGCTATGTCTTGCGTTCTAACCAGGAACCGACAATGTTCGCAACTCTCGAGCCACCCCTGTAATCGAGGAACCCAAACTGCGTGGTGCCGAGATCGTCGTCTACGACCCTATCGCGGGCGAGAACATTTGAGCACACTTCTCCGACATCGAATATGTGGACACACCTGCAGGCACCCTTAGCGGTGCATAGGCTGCGTTCATCGTTGCCGACTGGGAAGAAATCACTGCATTCAACGAGGATTTCGACGGCATGGCCACGCCTGTCGTAATTGATGGGCGCCGCGCGATCTCCCGCCGTGATGGCATCGTTTACGAGGGCACTATACAGGTTATTTATACTCATAACATATCCCCGAATTAAGACATCAAAATATCCTCAATAGATACGAACGAGTTCTGTCTGGAGGTTTCTCGATCGACTCCACGTGTCCTCAATTCAATATTTCACACAGAATAAAGAGAATACATTCAAAAAACATATGGTTTTTACATAATTGCTAGATTTGTACATCTATTACGACTATAGAGATGAACTTTAAATTCTATTGTGTGTTAAACGGACGTCGGGCGGCGTTGGTTAGATGACACCGCTCTTTCGCTGCGGGGCAACACTGCAGGAATTCTTCAACGCCTACAGAGACATAACGTTACGATTCGGATCACAGACGGTGCTGTTAAGAAATTCAAACCGGACGGTCCCGTAGAGTTCATCGCGGATATTATCGGCATAGTGTACTAGCAAGATGGGCAGATCTGATCTGACGCGTGGAACGCGGCGTGAAATTAGCGAAACAACAAATAAATGAACAGAAGGCGTCCCCACAGAGTTTCGACGCGACGATAACGCGTACCCACAGCCCATCTTTGAATTTGATAGTATGATAGTCAGTTAGTTCAAACCCAGAGACGAGCCCAGGTGACTGTAAACATCCGACTAGGCGTTGAGCGTCTGGACGTCACGGCCGAGCGCCGCCAACGCGCTCACACTCACACCGCCCGCACCGGTTCCGACGTCGACGACGACCGAACAGTCGAGCGGCCCCCCGACGGGCTCACGGATCGCGGCGGCGTGTGCGCGGTCGGCACGCTCGTCGGTCGTCGTTTCACCGATCCGGTCCCACGCCGCGAACGCGTACTCCTCCGATCGGATCCGGTCGGCGATCCGCTCGCGGTGCTCCATGTCGAACGCCTGGCCGGAGGGTGACCACAGCTTCAGGCCGTTATCCGGGGCCGGGTTGTGAGAGGCAGTGATCGAAACGCCGGCATCAGCGTCGTGCCGAGCCACGCTTCGGGCGATCGTCGGCGTCGCAGCCCGCCTGAGGTCAACCACGTCTCTGCCGCTCTCCTCGAGTCCCGCGATGGCTGCCTCCTGGAGCATCCGGCCGCTGTCGCGTAGGTCTCGCCCGACGACGACCTGGTGGTAGCCGTCGGCCGCGAGCGCACGGCCGGCCGACAGCGCTGTCGCAGCGGTTACTCTTCGTCGACGCGTCCCCGGATCCCGATCGTCCCGAACACGCGCGTGAATCGTCACCCGTCAGCATAGCTGTTCGCCTTTAGTATGGCACGACACGGATTCCACCGAGGTCGCCGCAATTGCCCGTCCGTTCCGTTCGGGTTACCCGTTGCTCCCCGAACAGCCATCCTTATTCCCACCCCACACCTCCCCATCTCTGTGTTACCGTTGGGACACCTTGCGTTCGCATACCTCTGGTATGCGGGCTACGCGACCATCGGAACCCACCGCCTGCCCGCTCGCGTTGCGCTCGTCCCGCTGGCGGTCGCCAGCCAGTTCCCCGACCTCATCGACAAGCCCCTCGCTTATCTCGAGATCCTCCCGTACGGCCGATCGCTGGCACACTCGCTGTTCACGTTCGCGATCTGTTCACTCGCAGTGTGGTGGCTCGCAAGCCGCCTGCGCGGCCGCTGGGGCGACGGAACAGTCCCCGAAAGCCTCAGAGCCCTCACACCAGCGGCATTCGCTGTCGGCTACCTGAGCCATCTCCTCGGCGACACGTATCGGTTCCTCCTCGCCGGCGACCTGTGGCCCGCGCGGTTCCTGGTGTACCCACTGTTCCCGCTCCCGGAGTCACCCGCCGACGACATCGCGCCGTGGAACCGGATGCTCCGCATCTATCAGGACATGAGCACGCATCCCCAGCTTGAACTGATCGCGATCGCACTCGCCGTGTTCGTGGGACTGCGAGTGCGGCGCTACTGGAGACAAACACAAACCGAGAGAACGTAGCGAACATCGAAAGCCGCCGCGACCTATCGACTCGAAATGATCCCGACGAAGAAGCTCCCGAACACCACCTGCATCCCCACGACGATGCCGGTGAACGCGAGCAAGCTCGCCGAGATCGTGGGTACCGCCTGATACCCCGTCACGATCCACTGGACGATCATCCATGTCGCGTACGTCGCGGCCAGCCCGAACAGGCCTACCCCGGCAAGCACGCCAGATTCAAGCGTCAGATGTTCGGTAACGAGCTCGGTCACCGGATCGGTCGGCCGGCGGATCGGGTCGCTCGCGATCGTCGCGTAGATACCGAAGCTCGCGACCTGTACACCCGTTATAACTGATAGGCTGCCGGCCAACAGCGTGCGTACGCCGAAGTTCGCCCCGCCGAGACTCACGCCGGCGGCGGCAATCAGCATCAGCGCGGCGCCAACGAGCCCCACCACCAGTCCAGGGACCGAGAACAGGTACCCCGGTGCGTTCAACAGCATGAATCGGACGTGGCGCCACCCGTCCTCGAAGCTCTCCAGCGTCGCCTCACCCTCTCGTTCGTGGTAAACGATCGGCTCTTCGGCGATCGTCAGACCGCGTGCGCCGGCCTCCATGATCATCTCGGAGGCGAACTCCATCCCGTCGGTGTCACAGTCCATCCGGTCCCACGCCTCCCGTGTGAACACGCGCATCCCCGAGTGGGCGTCCGAGACACCTGCCTTGTAGAAGGCGTTGAGGAACCGCGTCAGCAGGGGGTTGCCGATGTACTGGTGGAGCGCCGGCATCGCGCCGTCTTTGATATCGCCGTCCAGCCGGGATCCCATCGCCATGTCGGCGTCGCCGTCGGCGACGAGTTGGTACAACTTGGGAAGTTCCTCGAAGTCGTAGGTGGTGTCGGCGTCGCCGATAGCGATGTAGTCGCCGCGGCAGCGCTCGAACGCGTACTGATACGCGTACCCGTACCCCGGCTGGTCGGGGGTGACGACGATTGCGCCCATCGAACGGGCGATCTCGGGCGTCTTGTCGGTCGAGCTGTCCGAGATGATCACCTCCGCGAACACGCCGAGATCCTCGACGGCGGATCGGATCATCTCGATACACTGGCCGACCCCGTCTTCCTCGTTCAACGTCGGCATGACGAAGCTGAGAGTGGGTCGGATGTCGCTGTCGGCGGGAAGGATCAGTTCCTCGCCCGAGAGCGCTGTCGGGTCCGGCGTCTGCGCCTCGCCCTGGGACGGTGGTGATGCTTGCGTTCGTTGTTCGAGTGATTCTCCGGACATGAGTTCGCGTCAGTCGTCAGTCGTTCGTCGCGATGATCGCGGTACCGCATTCGACACAGATGTAGTCATTCTCGATCGTTTCGGCTGCGGGCGCGTTGCAGTCGACACACTTCACCCGCGTTTTTCTGACCGCCCGCGGATACCGAGACATTCAGTCCGACCAATCATTTCGTTCTACATAAATATACGGCAAGCGCTCAGACACATCGTGATTATATTGAAGGGTAATATATTAGGAAAACAATCGCACGTGGACGTAACAAACGTTCATTATCGTATGGGGCCGATCATGAACTTCTATTCGCGGGACACATAAACCCACACGCCAAAGCACGACCAGACGGACGGACAACAGTTCCGACGGACCCTACCACCTCAGGCTGGAACGGTCTGTCGCGACCTTGTTTGGTCTCCCTGTACCGCCGGTCTGTGGTCGCTTCGCCGCACCGGTTCGGTCCGTGAGCGTTCGACCGCCGCTCGCCGAGACGATCGACACGCCCGGACCGACCGGCGGGATCGCTTGACCCGGTCACCCGCCGGTGCCGCTCAGGCCTGAATTCACCCGTCCGCCCCCCCACCGATCGGGGCCCCGCACTCCTTGCACATGTTCGACTGCCATGGCACGGTCTCGACCACCACTCGCTGGGTCTCGCACCGCGGACAGTACGCGCGTTCCTGTTCCTCTGACACCGCATCCAGACGTGCAGAGCGCCGCATTGAATATGTTTGGATGGTTGACCTGTTTGTGACAGACATCGGGTTAGCGGTCAAAGAAACCGGACGAACGTCCGGGCCGACGGAGCGCGTGTTCGACTCGTGGACCGACAGTCACCCGACGGCGCCGACTTGATTCGACCCGATTTCAATCCGACTCATCGAGGCCGTCGGTTCGCTCACGTTGACCCACAGGTGGAGTTCACGGTAGGCGTTGTCCACGGTCGGCTCCGCGGGGGGCTCTCCCGCGTACAGGAGGTACGCGAGCCGCAGCCGGTCGCCTGTCATCCGGGGCGTCACGGTGTGGTTGAGGTGCCACGTCTCGTTGTGTGTGAGTTCGACATCCCACTGCTTCAGCCGTGACTCCTCGAGGACCGTCGTCGAGTTGTTCGCGACCCTGACGCGTTGCAACTGGACCAGCACCGTGTAGTTAGTCGGTCGGTGCTCCTGGTTCGTCACGCCGACGACAAGCGACCGCGACTCCCCGCGGGTGAACTCGGTCGGGTAGTCGTCGGCGACCAGGTCGCCGTCGTCGTTCTCGGTGAGGATGTAGAACTCGGTGAACGATTCGCCCTGCTTCGGGACCGCAACGGCGTACCCAACGCTGGAGACCGCGAGCACGACACTGACGGCGAGCAGCACGTTGAGCGCGGCGTCGGTCCGTGTTTCCGGCTCGAACAGCTCCGTGCGGGCGTCCGCGAGCCACCGGCGATACGGAACCCGAAGCCGCTCATCGGCCGGGAGGGCATGCCGACGGCGGGCGGCGACGGCCGTCAACGCTAGCGTGAGCCCGCTCACGGAGACGACGATGGGAACCAGTCGGATACCGAACGGAGTGAAGTTGAGGACGAGCCCGACCAGCGGGACGACTGCGATGCTGGTGCCGAACGAAAGCGCGACTCGCTCGATGCCGTCGATCCCGGAGGAATCCTCATCGTCAGTGTCGCTATCGCCGTCCGCCACCGGAGACGTGCTCGCTTCGGGGAACAGCGCCGCGATGAGAGCGTACCCGGGGACGAACAGCACGAACGCGAGGCCGAACACCACACGGAGGGGCGTCTCGTTGACGACGGGGGTGAACACGCTCACGACCGTGACCGCGACCGCGACGACGACGGCGGCGAGATCCGCGGGGAGGTCGCGGACGGGGGCGGGGAGCAGTCCCCACCACCGGGAAGCGCCTGACATACCCGACCAAAGCGAGGCATGGCGCAAAAGGTAGTCGGTCCAGTCAGCGGATTGACTCCCCTGTCAGACGACAGGGGCGGCGAGCAGCACGGGCACGATCAGCCGTCAGCGGGGACGGTAACGACGTCATCAACGACCTGCTCCAGCGTCGCAACGACGGTGTCCTCGTGAGCACGGGGGTCGAGGTGGTAGTGAATGTGTGAGTCGACCTCCTCGACGAGTGAGTTGGCCACGTTGATGAACTGGACGACGGACGTGAGCTCCACGTACTGGAGCAGCGTGGTCAGGGAGTCGACGCAGATCCGTGAGTGTGCGCCGGCCGTCGAGGCATCGTCGAGCACGTTGGTCAGCGAGACCCCGATGCTCGTCAGGTCGGACGGCGCGGTGACGGTCTCGATCTCGATCGGAACCCCGTCGGGCACTTCGTCTCGAGGATTGATCCCGCGATCGCTTCGGTCGCGGGCGTAGATCATCGAGATCGACATCGGGGAGTCGCCCTCCCACGCGGCAAACTCCGAGGTTATCTGCCGCATTGAACGTCTGAAGTTGAGGCTGCAGATCTTGACGGGCGTTCGTTCACTGGCGAGGTAGCGGTGACACTCCCGCTCTCGACCCTCACTGCGAACGGGAGCCAACACCAGCACCGACCGCGGGTCCAGTTCCCGTGCGTGATCGTCCGTCGGCCCGGATTCTACCGCTTCCATTCAGTTCAATGGTTAGTTTGCTAATATATAAAGTTATGTCACTCGACCGAAACCACATGCAGGCGCGACGATCGCCCCAACAACACACCGACAGAGGGCTGCCGGTCGGGAAGTTGTGACTACAGCGATTTCACCGGAGTTATGATGGTGTTTTCGACCGTATCAGTAGCCGAAAACGGACCCAGATCGGCTCTCGATCGTCTGTTAGTAATCCGGTTCGCTGTGCGTAATTGTTATTGGTACACAAATTCAACACAGCAGCATGGCAGAAGCTGAACCCCCTGAAAAAACAACCGTCAATATCCGGGTGACGGAGACGTTCCTCGACGACGTCGACGGGACTTGGACGGAAGAAGGATACAACAGTCGGAGTGAGTTCATCCGTGACGTACTCAGAGACGCGATCAAACATCCCGATTTCAACCGAGCGGATCTGAAAGCGATGCTCGCGAGCGAAGTCGACATTCAGGACGGGAAGACGCGAGCAAGCGACGGGGTGAAAGCGGACCACGGACTGGGCGGGAACAGCGACGATGAGTGAGGAGTGGGATTGGGAACTCACTGACACAGCCGACCGGCAGTTCGACGGCCTCGATGGATACGCTCAAGAGCGGATTAGTTCCAAACTGGACGAAATTGTTACGGATCAGTGGCGCAACCCGACGGACTACTTGGAACCACTCGCAGGTGCGCCACACCAGAAGCTCCGAATCGGACCTTTTCGCCTCGGCTGTCGTGCTGCCCGGAGTGAGCACGTCCTCTACGTCCTTACGATCTCCAAGCGCGGTGGCGACGCGTACCGGGGAGACGACGACTGAGCGTCCACGACCTCCCGTGGCGACGATCCATATGAATAGAGACGACTAATTGCAACTACTACCCCAGTCAGCTGTCGAGCACCGTCCGTGCCTCCTCGATGGCGCGTTCGGCGTCCGCCCGGGAGACGCCGGCGGGGCCGAACGCCGCACGCTCGTACACGTCCGTGAGGTGGTCGATCGCGTCGGCCGCGGCGTCGGCGTCGGTCTCCTCGCGGTACGCACGGGCGATCTCACGGTGGGTGAGCGCATCGTCCACGCCGTAGCGTTCGGCGAGCGCGTCGCGAACGGTCGCGAAGGCGACCTGTGTCGCGACGGTCGGGTCCTCGGCGAGGTGTGCGCGGGCGTCGTCGAGCGGTGTCGGCGTCGACTCGGCGGCCGCGGCGGCCGTGGCGGCCGCAGGGGGGTCCGCGTCCGCGTCGGGCGTCGTCGCCGACTGCTCGCCCGCCGGTGTCGGGTCCGGCCCGTCGCGCGTCGCCAGCCCGTACGCGCCGACACCGGCGAACACGACCAGGAGGCCCGCCACGAGCAGTCCGATCTGCTCCGCCGGGAGGGGAACGGCGGCCAGTACTGGCGTAAGCACGCTAGACGCACCCGGTCCGAAGATTCCGGATCCGGCCGGGTTCCCCGAGGCGTCGTCGTCCTCTCCCTCGGGGACCACGAGCGAGAGGGTCGTCCGCGCGCGTGCGGATTCGAGGTTCGTCTCTGGCGCCGCGTACGACGCCACGAGCGTCGCCGTCTCCGCGTCCGACAGGGCGGCCGGGACCGCGACCGTCTCGGCGTAGCGACCGTCAGGGCCGGTCGTGACGCTCGCGACGACGCGGTCGCCGAATCGGACGTCGACGCTCTCCCCGGCGACCGGCATCCCGTCGCTCGTCGTGAGTCTGCCGCGCACGGCGACGGTGTCGGCCGACTCGATGGTCGCGTTCGTGACGAGCCGTGTGGTCGTCGGATCGACGGCGATCGCCGACTCGACGGCCGTTACGACGACTGCACGGTCGTCCGACGCGGGGGCGACGACGACCTGCTGCTGCCCATCGTCGACCTCCGCCGGGAGCGTGCCGGCGACGCTGTAGGCCCCATCGTCGGCCGTCGTTCCCGTCCCGAGGATCGCGTCGCCGACCCGGAGCCGAAGCGGGACCCCGTCGACGGCGATCCCGTCGGCCGTGACGGCGCCGTCGACTGTGACTCGGTCGCCGAACGACGCCTCGGCGGGCGCGGTGAGCGTCGCGGTCGCCTCGACCTGTCGGACGTCGATGGGGACGGTGCCGTTCGACGGGAGGTACACCGACGCGTTCTCCGGCAGGTAGACGACGCTCACTGCCGTCGCGTTCGCCCGGAGCAGCGTCGGTCGATAGCTGAGCGTGAACGCTCCGGACTCGTCGGTCGTGGCGCTGAGCGTCCGCTGACCGACCCGCACGTCGATACTCCGGTTCGACACCGGCGTCCCGTTGGCAGTCCGGAGCGTCCCGGCGATCGCGAGCGGGTCGAGGAACGAGGCCCGCGGGTCCCCGACAGAGAGGGCGAGCCGCGTTCGCGTCAGCTCCGTCATCTCGAGTTCCTCGGCCGTCTCGCCCACGTTCGCGGTCGTCTCCCGGATCGTCTCCCGCTCGCTCGCGAGAGTCACGCCGGTCGCGTTTTCGATCCGCGAGTACGCCGCGAGGAGGTCCTGTTCGGTCGTCTCGATCCGGTCGGCGGTTTCGGTGAGATTCCGCGCGAGGCGGCGTGCCCGCTCGCGGTTTCCGTTCTCGGCGGCCTCTCGATACGCCTCGCGCGTCTCACGGAACGACTGCACCTGTTCGACGTACGTCCGCTGGGTCCGCTGTGCCGACTCGAACCCGCCGCTACCGTCACCGTCGCCGCCGTCACCCCCGTTAGTGTCTCCTTCCACGTCGACGTACTTCTCCAAGTCGTCGTCATACCCCGTTCCGAGGAGCTCTCTCGCCTGCTCGTACTCCTCGCGGTTCAGACTCGTCAGACTGCCGTTGAGGTTCCCTGCCAACTGTCCGACGAGGTGCGAGCTGATCGCGGCGGTGTCGCCGTCGTCGTCGACCACCTCGGGGTCCTCGTGGCGGACGGTCGAGTTGTTCTGTTGCGTGTCGTCGTCGGCCACCTGTGCGACGGGAGCGGCCGTCCGGCCGGCCTGCGTCGTCCCCGTATCGGACGCGATCGGAGCGGCACCCACGGCGCTGACCGCGCTCGCGAGTAAAAGGCACGCCGCGATCGCCCGGATCGTCGCCGCACGGTTCACGGGAGAACCTATCGTCGGACCGTAATGAAACGCGCGGAAGCGAGTCACTCCTAGCGGCAGCACTGGATGACCCGCGAACCGTTGAACACACGTCGACGTTCTCGGGATTCCTCGGTCTCGGGCGCCGAACCGCACACGGTCACATCGGCTTCCTGTCTCCCGGTCATCCTCACAGGATCCAAGTTACCCCTGATATCTATCTGCCATGGTAATCATAATATTTTGATAATACGGCGATCGGTGTGATAGTGATCACGCTGGTGGCAGCGATGGTAGCCCCGATGGTGACGGTGGGGTCGGGGGCGCCGAGTCCGAGAGCGTCCTCGAGCACGTGACCGCGACGGACGTGAAGGTGACGACGAACCGGTCACCGGACCCGAGAGAGATCGGCGGTGTCATCGGCGACAACCGCGGGCGGATGACCGACGTCTCGAAGATGAACGACGACGGCGGCGACCGAGTGAACACCGCCGTTCGTGACGGCACCGCCGAGATCGCGACCCCCAACCCGCTGGCCTCGGACCTGCCGACGCCGACGGATCCCGACGGAGACGGTGACTTCGAGGACATCAACGGGAACGGGCGGATCGACTACACCGACGTGGTGGAGCTGTTCAACGAGGTCGGGAGCTGATCCGTATACGAGGAGCGTCCCCGGCCTCGTTCGGACGGCGGTCACCCGCCGATCTCGACCCGCGTCGAACCGCAGCCGTCGGGACGGTCTGCAACCTCTCTCGAGGGATGCCTTCGACAAGAACACTCATATGTCGACCGACACGACACAACGGCAATGCAGGTGCAGCGACGCGCCCGCGCGTTCGTGCTCATGGGGCTCGCCGTCATCGCGCTCGGCGTCCTGGCCGAACGCGCCCTGCTCGTCGCTGGGGGCATCGCGCTCGCGGCGTGGCTCCTCGGGCGACAGGTTGCGGCCGTCCGGGCGATCCGCGCGGTCGACCGCGACCTGACGCTCGACGTGACGCCGATCCGGCGTCGCGTCCTCGTGGACGACGAGGTGCGACTGGCGGTCACCGCGAGGTTCGACGGCCCGGCCCCGGCGCCGACGGAGATCCTAGTGAACCTCCCCGTCGCCGCCGACGGGCCGCCCGTCGCCGAACGGACGCTTCGTATCGACGCCGGCGCGACCGACGCGGGAACGACCGTCGAGTTCACCGTCCCGACCGCCGGCCGCTACGAGATCCCACAGGCGTCGGTGACGATCCGCCCGCGCGACGGACTGTTCACGGAGACGCTCCCGCGCGGCCCGACACCCGGGGTGACGGTCGCGGCGCGGACCCCCGCGGACCTCCGAATCGGTCGGGGCGGCGAGGAGGTCGCGATGGCGTACGGCGAGCATCCCGTCGGTCGTGGAGCGGGGGGCATCTCCCCGGAGGAGATCCGCCAGTTCCAGCCCGGAGACGCCACCGACCAGATCGATTGGAAGGCGACGGCCCGCCTCGACGACCTGTACGTCCGGGAGTTTGAGGCGGAAACTGACCGACGGAGCGTGCTCGTGTTCGACCACCGAGGAGCGACCGATCTCGGCCCGGAGGGGGCGACGCTGTTCGCGTACCTCCGGGAGGTCGCGCTCTCGTTCACCGACGCCGCGGAGCGCCTCTCCGACCCCGTCGGCTGCTGGACCGTCGGCGACGACGGCGTCACGAACAGATACGACCTGACGACGGCCGCCTCGGGGTACGACCGCATCCGGACGATGCTGACCGAACTCGAGCCGACGAGACGCCCGGCGCTGGCCACGGCCCCCTCCCATCTGGCTGGCGGGGGGACTGTCGGAGACAGTGGCTCTGTGGCCGTCGGGACCGATCGGACGGACGCGACGGCGACACAGGACCGGGGTGTGAACCCGGGCCGCGCGGCGCTGGCCGACGCCCGGCTGTCGGCCGACGAGACGGCGTTCGCACGTCAACTCCGGCCGTTCCTCGGGTCTCGGACGTCGTACGTCCAGCGGATCGAGAGCGACCCGCTGTTCGGGGCCGTCGAGCGGCTCCGGGCGGAGACGACCGGGACAACGTGGACGGTCCTCCTCACCGACGACGCCCGTCGCGATCGTGTGCGCGAGGCGGCGCGACTCGCGACCCGCGGCGGCGACCACGCTGTCGTCTTCCTCGCCCCTCGCGTCCTCTTCGACGGGGACGTGCTCGCGGACCCGGAGGCGGTCTACGACCGATACGTCGACGCCGAGGAGTTCCGGCGCGACCTCGACGGGCTCCCGCGCGTGACCGCCTTCGAAGTCGGCCCGGGCGACCGGCTCGACCGCCTGCTCGCCGCCGGGCGTCGAGATCGATGACCGCCCTGCCTTCCCGTCGGGGAGCGGAGCGCTCGGCCGGAGGCGGGAGGGACTCCGTTGGGCTGGCGGCACCATGACTCCGCTCGAACATGTCCTGATCGCGCTGATCCCGGTGACGGGAGTCGTCCTCGCCATAGATCGCCGGCTGCCGTCTCGCGCTCTCGTCACGGTGGTCGTCGTCGGTGCCCAGTTCCCGGACCTGGTCGACAAGCCGCTGGCGCACTCGCTTCACGTGATCCCGTCGGGTCGGGTGTTCATGCACTCGCTACCTATCGCGGTGCCGGTCGTCGCACTCGCGGTCGCGTACGCCGTCCGCACCGACCGGCTGGGACTCGGGCTTGGATACGGGTTCGGACACCTCTCGCACCTCATCGCGGACAACTATCATCGGAGCACGCTCGTCCCGCCGTCGCTGCCCCCGGACCTCCTGTGGCCGTTCGTCGAGCCGACGCCACGCCCGATGATCCCACACTGGGCTGGCCCCAACGGGATCGGGGTTCGCGTGTGGTCAGCCTACTCGGGAGTGGTGCTGGTGGTCTTGCTCGCCGTTTTGATCCGTGATCTCCGTCGAACCCCGTGGCGGACCGGAGACGAGGGCTCCGGGTGAGGTGTGGCCACTCTAGCCGACCCGGAACGGAGTGACCGGGCACCCCGTTGCGGTCCGATTGGTCGGAACGAACACACCTATGACAGTCGCCGATGTATCCGGTTTCATGCGCAGCAAAACCCTCGTCGAGACGGTGTCTACGAGGGTCGGGCGTCGCTCCGAGGCGTCAGTTCCGTTGCTGGCCAGTGTGGTGACGCTCCCGCTCGGGTTTGCCCTCCTTGACGGTCCGATCGCGGCCACGGCCGGACTGCTCGTGGTCGGGCTTGCGGTTCTCACGGGCCCGGTCGTCGCGATACTCCTCGCACACCTGCTGGCGGTGCTCGTCGTTCCCGAGCCGACGCTCGGGTCAGTGCTCGTGCTCGAACTCGCGACCCTCCCGCTGATCACCGTCCCGCTGGCCGGTCGTCTCGACCGCCGGGACGCCGGCGTCGCCTGGCTCGTCGCCCTCGGACTCGGCGCCGCGTCCGCCATCGCCGTCATCGCCCTCGACTCCTACGCCGCGGTCGCAGCGACGCTCGTCGCAGTCGCGGCCCTCGCGGCGTACGGACTCCATCGCTACGAACTGGTCGTCACGGGACTGTCCGGACCGACGAACGGAGGTGAGGCCTGAGGTGAGCCGCGACGCCGACGACGAGATTGCCCCGGCCGAGTTCGCATCCACGGCCGCGGATGACCCGTCGACGACGAGCGACACGACGACGAATGACGGGGCGACACCCGCGGGCTCGACCGACCCCGAGACGGTCGCCCGCGTGGAGCGGCTCTCAGCCGAGAACCGTCAGCTCCGGGAGCAGTACGCGAGAGTCAGGCGGACGGAGTACCGTCGTGCGGCACTGGCGCTTGCGGGCCTCGGGATTGTCGCGGTCGGGGGAGCCGCGCTGTTCCCCGCGATTCGGGAGGTGCTGCTCGTGCTCGCCGCGATCGGGCTGTTCGGCGCAGTTCTGACGCGATACCTCACCCCTGAGCGGTTCGTCTCCGCGGACGTGGGCGAGCGCGTGTACGCCGCCCTCGCGGACAACGAGGCGGCCGTGGCCGCCGATCTCGGCCTCCAGAACGAGCGCGTGTACGTCCCGGTCGGCCCGGGCGACCCGCCCGCTCGGCTGTTCGTCCCTCAACGCCGCGACTACGCGGTCCCCGACGCCGAGGCGCTCGAAGCGACGTTCGTCGTGCCCGAGGAGCCCGACGCGCGTGGGGTCGCGCTCGAACCGACAGGCGGGTCGCTGTACCGCGAGTTCACACGGACGGTGACGGGGGAGCCGGCCGAGGCCCCGACTCGTCTCGTCGACCAGCTCTCGGAGGCGTGCGTGGAGACGTTCGAGGTCGCCGACGCGGTCGACCCCGACGTCGACGCCGCGGCCGGTCGCGCCACTGTCAGGGTGACTGGCGGTGCCTTCGGGAGTGGCGACCGCTTCGACGACCCGATCGGGTCGCTGCTCGCGGTCGGGCTCGCGGTCGGCTTGGACGCACCCGTCAGGACCGAAACGGCGCGTGTTGACGGCGGGTACACGGTGACCTGCCGCTGGGACAGCGACGAAACGGACGCAAAAGACGTAGATGGGAGCGACAGCGGCGAGGATGGAGACGGCGGCAGCGAGACCGAAGAGCGATAGCACCGATGGCAGCGAGGTGACCCGGGGGTGATGCCCCGGCGACGGGGCTGTTCGGGGTCGAAACGACCGGAGTCGGGTCAGTCGTCGCCCGCACCGGTCGCGAGGTCGGGCGTAGACTCGCCCGCGTCGGCGGGCACTGCGGTCTGATCGAGGATGCGCTCAATGACCCGCTCAGTCGACTCTTCGCCCAGTTCCGCCTCTGTCGAGAGGACGAGCCGATGGACGAGGATCGGCATCGCGAGCGACTTCACGTCGTCCGGGATGACGTACTCCCGGCCGCGGATGGCGGCCCGGGCCTTCCCGGCGTTCAAGAACGCCAAGGTCGCACGCGGGGAGGCACCATACTCGACGTCCTCGGACGTGCGGGTCGCCCGCACCACGTCGAGGATGTACTCCTTGACCGGGGATGCGACGTGGACCTCGCCGACCGCCTCGCGGGCGGCGATCAGGTCCTGCTCGTCGATCACCCGCTCGGTCTGTCCCGGGCCCAGCCCGGGGTCGGCGTCGAACCGGTCGAGGAGCTCCCGCTCGACCGGCCGGTCGGGCAGGTCGACGGTGAGCTTGAACTGGAAGCGGTCGCGCTGTGCCTCCGGCAGCTCGAACACCCCCTCCATCTCGATGGGGTTCTGGGTCGCGATGACCGTAAACGGGTCCGGCAGCGCGAGCGTCTCGCCCTCGATGGTGACGGTCTGCTCCTGCATCGCCTCCAGCAGCGCGGACTGTGTCTTCGGGGTCGCGCGGTTGATCTCGTCGGCGACCACGACGTTCGCGAACACCGGTCCCTTGTTGAGCTCGAACTCCCCGACGTTCTCCCGATAGATGTGCGACCCGGTGATGTCCGCCGGGAGGATGTCCGGCGTCATCTGCACGCGGGTGAAGTCCAGCCCGGTCGCCCGGGCGAACAGGTTCGCGATGGTCGTCTTCGCGACGCCGGGGACCCCCTCCAGCAGGACGTGCCCCCCGGTCAGCGCCGCGATAGTGATCCGTTCGAGCACTTCCTCGTTGCCGATCAACACGCGGCCTGCCTCCTCCCGGAGCGCCTCGTACACCGCCGCGGGATCCCCCTCGGCCTTACTCATCGTCCGACGGTTCGTCCCGGACGGATAAAACGGCTGTCATCACTCGCCGGACCCGACGGGGGCTCCACTCCGGATGCTGTCGTGTGAGGTGGTCTGCGATCGCCGTTCGATCGACCGATCCGCCCGGCTCGCCGGGCGTGTCCGTCCCCCGCGGTCCCACATCGGTCGACTCGTCGAACCCGAGTGCCGACCGGAGCCGTGACCACCGCACCCACAGGCCGATCCCGACCAGCGCGAGGACGCCGAGGCCGACGGTGAGCGGTGCCGAGCGCCTGAGTGCGAGCAGTACGCCGATGAGCGGCGGTTGGTCGGCCGTATGCGAGTAGTCGAGCAGCACCCGCTCGCGGTCCGCGAACAGGTTCGCCGCGAACCGTCGGTTGCCCGGCCGCTCCACCATGGCGTTGATGAACGCGCTCGGGTCCGAGACGACGACCACTCGCCCGGCACCGACCGACTCCGCGGTCGCGACCGGCCGGGCACGCAGGGTCTCGTCGTCGTCGATCTCCCCGTCCGCGTCAGCGTCGAGGTACGAGAACTCCGAGGAGCGGACGAGCACCGTCGCGTTCGTTCCGTTGACGATGAGTTGGTCGGCAGATCGATCTGTCCCGCTCACGGTCGCGTTCGCCGTCGCGTTTCGCGGGACGACGACGCTCCCGTGATTCAGTGTGAGGCTGTCGACGCCGGCAGTCAGCGGGTGGTCGGCGGTGTTCGGCGCGACCGGCAGCGCCGGCGAGCGGTAGTACTCCCGGTCGTCGCGCAGCGCTCGGCCGTCGACCCGGACCGCCGAGCCGACGGTCGCGAGCAGGCGATTCCCGTTGGGACCGTAGTCCTCCGCGACGACGAGCGTTCCGCCCTCACGGACGAACCGTGCGATCGCCGCCGCTTCGGTGTCTGTGTACGGCCGATCCGGGGAGAGTACGACTGCGACGGTCTCGTTCGGCCCGGTCGTCCGGTACAGGGACGCGTTCGTCACGACGGTCGCCTCAGCGACGCCCTCGTCCTCGGCGACGCCGCGGAGGTCGGAGGCGCCGTCCCACGCGGGATTGTACGCGCCGAACGCCGCCGCGGAGGTCGCGCCGGCGAACAGGATCGCGATCGCCATCACGCCTGCCAATCCGACCGCCAGCGCGTGCGGATATCCCCAGTTGTCGGGCCAGACGCCCATCTCACACCACTCCCGGAGGCAGGATCTCGATCACGCGCCGGATCACGACGTAGCCGAAGACCAACAGCCCCAGCCCGATGAGCCAGCGGAGCCGCCCACGCCACGCCGGAGTCACCGCAAACGGCGCCGTCAGCTCCGTGACCACGAGAAAGCCGATGAGCGTCGTCACGAACACCAGCTCGTAGCTCAACGACTCGAGCAACACGAGCACGAGGACGGCCGCGAGGCTCCATGCGAGTTGTGCCCGCACGAACCGAGCACGCCGTCGGGTAGCCATCGGCCAGTACCTGCGTCCGAGCGCATACCAACGTGTCGATCCGATCGAACGTCTCGCCGCATCCCAGTCGCCGTGAGTTCGGTCGTCGATGCGTGTGAGCGACGGGAGCGACGGTCAGTCAGCCGAGGGCGGTGCGGGGCCGGCGACGACTCCGTCGTCAGCTTCCCCCGGCGTGATGCCCGACGTGGGCTCCACGTCGTCGATGGCGGGGAGCATGTACGCCGCGATGAACGTCAGGCTGAACCCGAGGAAGTGGGCATAGATGTTCAACACCGTCCCGTCGCCGGCGCCGACCCGCGGGAACGCCAACACGGGGAACGCCAACACGAGGATCCCGGCGCCGACCCCCAGTTCGGCGTACCCCGGGCGGCCGATCCACGACATCCAGAGGTCATCCACCGACGAGAGCTTCCGGCCGAGCCTGACGGCGTACGTCAGGACGACGAGACTCCCGACGGCGGCGGCGAGCCAGGCCCCCTCCGCCCGCGGAACCATCACCGCGGCGATGAGTAACGCGTCGATGAAGAAGACGACCGCCGCCCACCACCGTGAGATCTCCGGGCGCAACGCCTCACGGACGTAGCCGAACAACTCCAGCGAGAGGATGCTGAACAGTCCCGACACGAGGCCCGAGGCGCCGTATCCGAACCGCGGTCGAACGAGGGCGACGTTCAGCGCCGACAGCGCGAACGGGAGTCCGACGAGCGTCGCGATCAGAACCACGCGAAACCGCATCTCCGAGCCGCGGATCCGCGCGAGGAGGTAGGCCATCGGGGCGACCAGCAGGTACCCGCCGAGGTTCGAGAGGAGATGCCCCGTCTCGAGATGGACGAAGTGGGCGGTGTAGGCGGTGACCGCCGTCGGGTTAACGTACGAGAAGACGAACGAGCGTCGAACCGGCAGCGGCAACGCGAACACGGCAAGCAGTACCATCGGAACCGCGGCCAACAGGAGGAGATCGGCCACGAACCACGCGCGATCGCGATCGAGCATTGGCCGTACTGAATTGGTGCCCGTACTAGAGGGGATCGGGCCGGTTATCGACAGTGAAATCTCTAGACGTGCGGGAGAACAGTCCCTGATACACCATTACAGCCTGAGTATCATTCCCTGCAGAAACGGAGATCGACGGTCCAGGTCGGGAACAGTCCCGGCCTTGGACCGAGTCCGGGAGCTTACTCCTGCATACGGGTCCGGTAGATCGCGACACCGGCGATGACCGCGATCACCAGCAGCAGGCCCACGATCAGGCCCGTCGGAAGCCCCGCCGGCTCGCCGACGCTCGTCGTCGAACTGGTCGCCCCCGTCGTCGTCACGGTCTCCTGGGCCTCGACCGTCACCGTGTCGACGCCGGTCCCGCTGACCGCGACGTCGTAGGTGCCTGCCTCGTCGAAGGAGACGGTGAAGCTCACCGTCTCGGAGCCGCCCGCGTCGAGCGTCACGTCGCGGGTCTGGACGACCTCACCGTCGACGGTGAGCTCCGCAGTGAACGTCCCACGGGAGTCGCCGTCGTTGGTGATCGTCGCCTCGACGGTCGTCTCTTCGCCCACGTCAAGCGTCGTCGCGTCGATCGCGGCCTCGGAGACGCTGAACTGGGGGCCCGTCGCCTGCGCCGAACGGACGCCGATGGCATACGCGGAGAAGCCGGGCGAGCGTGACTCGTACTGCCCGTCGCCGAGGTACGTCGTGGGCAGCTGCGTCCAGCCGTCCTCGGTGTACCGGAGGAGCACGACCTGATCTGTCGAGGTGCCCTCGGGGAGCTCGGACTCGGGCAGACTGAACGTGTAATTCACCTCACTGATGAGGAGTTCGTCCCCGATCGCGTCTGCGTTGAAGTAGCTGATCGCGCGGGCGTTGTCCACCGACTCTTCGACAGCCGAGACGCCGCTCGGCGGATTCGCCGCCGGCGGCGTAACCTCGATACGGAAGTCGTTGATACTCCGACCGAGTTCGCCGTTGATACCGGTCAGGCCGACGCCGTTGTCGGTCGCGGAGTCGCCGAGGTCGGCGGTGAACCGCTGTCCGATGGTTCCCTGCCCGACATTGACTGTTGCGCCGGTGCCGGTCCGGACGACGTTGGTTTCGATGCCGGCGTCGCCGCCGCCACCGGTACCACCGCCGCCACCGCCACCGCCACCACCATCGCCGCCCGTCGGAGGCGCAGTCACCGTGACTGCTCCGACGCGGACGCCGTCAGCGGTGATGTTGTAGGTGCCCGAAGAGCCGAAGGAGGTCGTGACGCTGACGGTCCTCGTCGCTCCGCTCCCGACGCTCACCGACCGCGTCCCGATGGCGTTCCCGTTCGCACGGAAGGTCACGGACCGCGTCCCGGCGAACCCGCCGGTGTTGCGAACGTCGACGCGCACCGTGACGTTCTCACCGGTCTGGACGCTCGTCGCGCTCAGGTTCGTGTTCCGGAGGCTGAACGAGGCCCCGGTTCGGACATCGACACTCGCGAGGGAGATCCCGTTGAGCGTCGGGGTGAACGTCCCGGGCGAACTGAACGAGCGAGTGAAACTGACGGTCGTGGACTGGCCGGGGTTCAGCGACACCGTCCGACTGGTTCCGAACGGTGTCCCCGAAAGCTGGGGCTGGAACGTTCCCGTGTCGCTCACGGTGCCGGTGTTGGTCACCGTTGCGGTGAAGGTGACAGTCTCACCGGTGCGGACGGGTGAACTGCTCACCTGCGGGTTCGACACCGAGAGCCGGGTTGGATCGGAGATGTTGACCGTCGAAAGCGTCTGGCGGCGGTTCGTCGCGTTGTCGCGCACCGAGACGCCGACGGTGTGGCTCGACCCGTTCGTGAGGCCGCTCACATTGAACACAGTCGCCGCGTCGTTCGTAGACACGCTGTTGACGTAGCCCGAACTCGCAAGCGGCGTGCCGTCGAAGAGGATCGACAGCGAACTCGTGTCGACGCCGGAGGCGTCGTCTGCGTAGGCGACGGTCACGTTGAACGTGTTCGATCCGGCCGGCAGCGTCGCCGGACTATCCGTGAACGTCCGCCCGAGCGCGCTGACGGTCACGGTCGGCTTCTGCGTGTCCGGCGCGATACTGAAGTTGATCTGCCTGGTCGTCGTGTTGCCCGCGTCGTCGGTCGCGGTCACGTTGACGGTGTGGTTCGTCCCGGGCGACAGCCCCGTCGCGTCGTAGGTGATGTCGCTCAGGTCGCTCGTGTTCGCCGAGCCGGTCACGTCGATGCCGTCGAAGCTGACCGTGACGTTGCCCTGCGAGACGCCGAGGCCGGCGTCGCTCACGTTGATAGCAACTATCTTATTCTTCGTCGTGTTGGAGAGCTGGTCGCCCTCCGTGAGATTGGTGAACTCGACCGTCGGCGGCGCGGTGTCGGCGCCCACCGAGAAGTTCACCGTCGTGCTGTTGGTGGTGGTCGCGTTGTCGGCCACCGAGACCGTCACGTTGTGATCCGAGGGCGTGGCGAGCCCGGTCGCGGTCACCGACAGCGTGCCCGCGGCGGCGTCGATGCTCGTCGAGGACGTCACGTCGGTGCCGTCGAGCAGGACCGTGATCGCGCTCTCGTTGATCCCGGTGCCCGAGTCGCCGAACGTCGCGTCGATGGTGACGTTCTCAGTGCCGGGTGCGAAGGTCGTTTTCTCGCTCGGGCTGGTCACGTCGACCGTCGGGGCGGTGTCCTCAACGCTGAAGGTCACCGTGTCACTTCCGGTGTTGTTCGCCTCGTCGGTGCCGTTCACGTCTAGCGTGTGGACGCCGGCGGTCAGCCCGCTTGCCGTGTACTCGACGGTGACGTTCCCGTTCGAGGTCGTGATCGTCGCCTCGTCGGTGACGTCCACGCTGTCGAGCGTGACCGTCACGTTGCTCGCGTTGACGCCGGTCCCCGTGTCGTTCAGGGTTGCGACCACGTCCGTGCTCGTCGAGTCGAGCACCGGTGAGGTCGTCGGCTGGCTGATGTCGGCCGTCGGGTTGACGTTGTCAGTGCTCGTGACAGTGAACTTCGAGAGGTGCGACCGGTTCGCGGTGTAGTAGAGCTGCGTCGTGCCGTTGGGCGACCGGTCGTTCAGCGTTGTATTCAGCCGCTCGTTGGGGCCGCCGGACTCGTTGATGAACGTGATGTTGGTGGTTCCGCCCGTCCGGAAGTTCACCGCGTCGACCGGGATGCCGAGCTCGACGTTACTGATGTTGTCGTTCGTCAGGTTGAGTCCGATCTCGGCGTTGAGCAGGCCGCCGCTGACGAGCTGCTGGCCGAGGTCCGCCGAGGTGCCGTTCCCGGAGGTCAGCGCGATGAACCCGTTATTGACGGTCGTGTTCGTCGTGATGTTGAGGTACATCTCGCTCTCCGGGTTGTAGACGATCACGCTCTCGTTCTCAGCGAAGTCTTTCGTCTGGACTTGCGCGCTTCCCCGGCTGGTGTCGCCGTTGCCCGCGCGGTCGGTCCCGGCGACGCGCAGTTGGTACGTGCCGTTGGTGTTAGTGTTGCTCGCGCCGAAGTCCGTGACGTTGATCCTCCCGTTGAACGTCGTGTTGTCGCCGTTGCCCGACAGCGTGACCTCCGTGCTGTTTCCGCTCTTCGTGACGGTCGCGTTCGGCGTGTCGGCGAGCGGCTCGGAGCTGGAGACGTTCACGAACAGCTCCTGTGCGTCGTTCGGGTTGACCGACAGCGACGCCTCGATGCTCGGGTCGCGCGTGTCGAGGACGATCGTCGCGTTGCCGATCGTCTGGTTCGGGAGGCGGTTCTCACCGATGACCGACGCGGTCGCCGAGTAGTTCCCGTCGGGGAGTCGCTCGATCCGTACCGGCGCCGAGTAGTTACCAGTCGTCGTCTCGCTCGCGGTAGTGCGGACCCGAAGCCTGCCCCCGGAGCGTTGGGCGCCGACGGTCGCGGTCCGGAGGTTGGTCTCGGAGGCCGCGGTCACGTTGATCGAGCCGTTCGTCCGGATGACCGGCCCGGGCGCGTCCGCCTTGGTCCCCTCGGCTGTGGAGATGTTCGCGACGTCCACCGGCGGTGCCGTGTTGTCGACCTGGACGTCAATGGTATCGTTCGCGCTGTTCCCGAACGCGTCCGTGCTCGTCACCCGGACAGTGTACGTCCCGTCGGCGGCCGCCGACCCGTTGTCGGTCGCTGCCCACGTCCGCCGAATGGTGCCGCGAGTGATGGCCGCGATGGAACTGACGTCGCTGCGGTAGACGACGTTCCCGTCGGAGTCAAGCACATCGACGGTCGTGCTCCCGGGGCTCTGGTCGTTCGCCTGCACGTTGAGACGTGCGGGCGCCGCCGTACTCACGACGCCGGAGCCGCTGCGGGCCAGGGAGACCTCGGGCGCATCGGCGTCGCGCAGGAAGGTGAACGTTCGTGCCGTAGCGTGGCTCGCGTTGTCCACGACGACGATCGTCGCGGTGTTGGGTCTGTTGACTCCCGAGCGGAGTGCGCTCTCGGCGTCGGTGAACGTCACGGTCAGCCGACTTTCGTTTTTGACGGTCTCGTTCGTGAGACTAACCCGCTGCCCGTTGATCCGTAACTCCGTCGCGGAGGTGTTCACGCCCGTCTCGTTGGGGCCGAACCGTGCGTCGTTGAACCGCACGTCGAACGTCACCGATGAGCCGACCGTTCCGGTCGGGGAGACGCTGTCGACCCTCGGCGCGGACACCAAGTCGAAGGTGAACGTCCGCCTCGCGGTGTTGTCCACGCTGGCGTTGTCGGTGGCGGTCACCGTGACGGCGATCGGCCCCTCGTCGAGTCCGGCCGTGTCGATGGTGAACCTCCCGTTAGCATCGAGGGTCGGTGTCGCGTTGACCGTCTGTCCGGTCACCTGGTTGCGGACGGTGTAGTTCACCGTCGAGACGTCCGTGTTGTCCGTGACTACGAAGGAGAGGTTGGCCCCGTACGCGACGCGACCCTGTCCGGGCTTGGTGTGGGAGATGCCCGGCGGCGTCGTGTCGACCGCGGAGACGTTCACCGTGAAGCTGCCGACCGTCGAGCCGTTGCGCGTGATGGCGAGGTTCCGCGGGCCCTGCGACGTGTAGACCTTGGTGAAGGTGGTCGACCGGTTCGAGAACTGGCCGACCTGAACGGTCCGGGTCTCGAGAACCGAGCCGTTCTCGGTGAAGTTCAGCGTGACCAGTCCCGCGCTCCCGGTGTTGTTGAGGTCCACCTTCACGGTCGCCGCCCCGCCCACGTTGAGGTTCCGCGGCGTGAGCAGCGTGACGTTCGTCACGGTGATGTTCGTCGGCACCGGGGTCACGGTCACCGTGCCGTTCTCCGTCCGTTGGTCGGTGGAGTAGGCGACCGGCACATCGACGGTTCCCGTGCCGTTCGCGGACGGCGTGAACGTCGTCGACAGGTTCCGGGATGCTCCCGAAGCCAGCGAGGAGATGGTCTCAGTCCGTTCGACGGTTCCGTCCACGGTAAAGTTCACCGTGACGCTGCCGGACTCGTCGCCGGTGTTCGTCACGGTGACGTTCGCGGTCACGGGCGTGCGCCGCGTGACATTATCGCTGGAGAGCTCGAAGTTCGTGAGCTCGAATTGAGCGGGCTGGAGCACGGTCAGGTCGACGCTTGCGGACCCGAACTGCGCCGCAGGCGTCGCTTCCTTCGTCACCGTCGCCGTGTAGTCGCCCGCCGTGCCGATCGTGGCGTTCCCGGTGCCGTTCACGATGGTGACTGTCTGCACGACATCGCCGCTGTTGTTCCGGATGGTGACCGTCGCGTTGGTCGGGCTCGGCGGATCGGTGTCGTTGCGGGTGACGGTGAAGTTGACGACCTCGCCGCGCGTGAACTCGGTCGGATTGGCGGTGAGCCTCAGGTCTACCAGTTCCTCGGTGACCCGAATGGTCTTCGTCGGGAGGTCGTTGACCGTCACCGTCCGGTTACCGGCCGTCGGGTAACTTACGACGAACTCCGTCGTGTTCGTCGAGTCAGGCGCGACCGTGACGTTCCGCGGCTCGACGACGGTGCCGTTGACGGTGAGGTTCACGTCGGTCGAGGCCTCCGTCGCACCGAGATTCTCGACGGTCGCGGTGATCGTGACGTTATCCTCGACCTCGACGGTGGTGACGTTATCGACCGCGGGCGGCGTCAGCGAGAAGTTCGTGACGACCGCCTCGCCGGGTCGCTGGACCGTGATGTCGACCGTGTCGTTCAGGTAATCGACCTGATCGGTTCCCGGCTTCGAAACCGTCACGGTCGCGTCGCCCGCCGTGTCGAAGTCGACGACGGCCGTGCCACTGTCGTCGACGTTGACCGTCCGCGTGCCGTCCGGCCCATCGACGGTCAGCGTCGCGTTCGTCCGGTTACCAGTGTTCTCGCGCGTCACGTTGAACCGAACGGAGTCGCCCGCGATCGGGTCGGTCCGGTTGGGGGTCACGTTCAGTTGGACGCCCTGCTTGAGGCTGACCGTCCCGCGCTTGGCAACAGTCGTCGTGCCGTTCTTCGCGGTTGCTAAGTAGATGTACGTGTACTCTTTCGGAGCCCACTCTTGGAGCGTGCCGACATCAAGCGTGGTTGAGGGATCTGTGACAACACTTGTCACAGAAGCGTTGACCGTGTTATTTCGGATACGGACAACCTTGTTCGAGCCGATGGCGTTCTCAGCAAGCGAGGTGAAATCTGTAGTCCCGGTGAACCGGGTTGCGCCGGGAGATGCCCCGAATATCTCGGCGCCATCTTCGACCCGAGTAACACCGGTTGTGTCATTGATGGTCGTTTCGACACGTGAGATCTCACCGTCCTCGATAACAACTGTCTCACTTTGGAACGTGGTCAACTCATCTTCGTCGGCGACGATGACAGTATGGCTGACCTGCTCGTCGCCGAACGTACTCTCAGTATTAACATCGAAGGTTATGTTGGCCCCTGTTCCACCAGATTGGGTGGCGACTGAGACTTCTGAGTCATCCTCCCGCACAGGAAGCACGCTAGCGCCGACAATGGTCGTTTTCCCTTGAATGTCAATTTCCCCCAACGAAGAAGTGTCCCCTGTGATGGTTGTATTCTCGTCCTCGTGGGCGAGACTAAGAAGAACATATCGCCCGGATCGCGAGGGAGTGAACTGAATATTTTGGAATTCTTGGTACTCGCCCTGGTTGACGATCCTAGATGAGGTGTTTCGGTCCCCGTTGAGTAGTTCACCGATCCCACTTGGCTTACTTGGAATTGAAGTGTTGTCTTCCAAGTAAACCACAACGGTTGTTACATTTTGGCCATTGAAATTCACAGTTCCGTCTGCATTTGCAATATCCTCTTTGAGCTCGACATTTATTTGGGTGTTTTTATTGTAAATAGACAGCTGTTCTTCGACGTAGTTGAGATTTCCAGTATTATTCAGGGTAAAAGAAATATCTGGAATACCAATATAAACCTCACTCGGATCTTCAACTACATTGACAGCGAACGGAGCCCGTTGCCAAACGGATACGTTATCGCTAACATTCACTACCTCGCCATTACTGTTAGATATCCTTGGAGATACAGTTCCCCCCGTGTCTACTGACGCGGTCGGCGTTGACGCCACCTCGGACGTAACAGCTTCCGACCCCGGATCAGTAGCGAGCGCCGCCGAAGCTGGCGCGACAGCGGGTGACAACACTGTCAGCAGCGTGACTACTACGACGATCGTATGGCGAAGGCCGCTGGATATACTCATTATGGGCTCAATACGCTCTCATATCTTAAAAATTCGGGAACGCTGATAATTCAAGATATCATATATGAACTGGCGAGTATATAAATAAAAAATGCATCTCGTCATATGGTGCACAAATCGGAGCCAAATGACCGGGATATTCGAAACCGACGATGTTCCGCGATTCACGCCCGCTCATGTCGGATCCCGGTTCGAGCGGCCGACGAAGTAGTCCGACGGTGCTCAGCGATCGGCGGCCCCGGTCGACGGCGTGTTTGACCGGCCGTTCGCGTATGTCTCCGAATTCGATCATGTCTCGATCACGGGAACTCGACCCGTTCGTTCGACGCGCACGGAGCGAGTATCGCCGGCCCGGCTCAATCACCGTCGCGCAGCAGCGCCGCGGGCGGCGCGAGCAGGAACGGGACGGCCGCGACCGCGGCGCTCGCCACCGCCAACCCGACGCTGCCGACGAGTGCGACGCCGACGGCCGGACTGAGCAGCGCCAGTTCGATGCGGACGCCGAAGGCGACGAGCAAGTCGAGTTCCTCGGCGGCGACGGCCGCGACCGCAGCGAGCGCGAAGGCCGCGCCGACGGCCGGAACGGCCAACCGCAGGGCATCGCCGGCGACGATGGCGAGGACGCGGCGGCGACTCATTCCCGTCGCCCGATAGATCCCGACGGTCCGCCCCCGCGACTGGACGGCCCGAGCGAACGCGGCGACCGTGCCGCTCACGGTCGCGACGCCCGCGAGGAGGACCATCCCGGCGAACAGCACCTGCACGTTCCCGAACACGCGGGTGATCACGGTACCGATACCGGTTCCGGAGGCGTACGCGGCCGATCCCGGGGGAAGCCCGCCGTCGGCGACGGCGCCGTCGCCGCCGACCACCTCGTAGCGCTCGGTCGCGACGAGGTCGCCGTCCGACAGCAGCCGGAACGTGTACGTCCCCGGGTCGACCTCGCCGTCGAAGCCGGCGGCCTCCGGCTCGACGCGGACGCGGGAGGTGTTCCCCGGCCGGAGCCGAACCGTGCGCTCCTCGACGCCCGTCGGCATCACGAGCGTCAGGTTCCGCTCCAGCGTTGCGCCCCACGGATTCGCGACGACGACGGAGACGTTCGGCCGGGTGACGGGCGTGCCGCTCTCCGGTTCGATGCGGATTCGCGCGCTCAGGTCGCGCGTCGCGTTCGGGGTCACCTCGACGGTCGTTCGAAACTCGCCGTGGCCGGGGGCGGACACGACGACCGGGTAGGTCCCGGGCTCCGACGGTATCGGGACGGTGGCCACCCCTTCGGCGTTCGTCGGCGCCACGAACTCGCCGAAGCGGACCTCTCCCTCGGACAGTCGGGTCCCGTTCGTCGTGACGACCGGAACCAGCAGCGTCGAGTCCGGCGGCGCCTGCCGCGGGAACTCCGCGGGCAGCGTGAGCGCCCCCGCTCGCGTGACTCTGACGGACCGCTCGAACGGCCCGACCGCGATGGCGTACGTCCCCGGGTCGGTCCACGTCACGTTCACGGCGACGGTCGTCGCCTCGCCGCCGTCGAGATCGATCGATCGGCTGACTGTCTCTCCGTCGGTCTCGACGGAGACCGTCCGGGAGCCGGCCTCGCCGCCGAAGTTCCGGACGGTCACCGTCACCGGCGTCGGCTCGCCGGCGGCGGCGGTGTCGGGGGTTTCGACCTCCGTGACGACCAGTCTGGCGCCGCCGTCGCCCGCGAGGGCGTCCGCGGCCGACGCCTCCGTTCGAATGAGGTGGACCTGATCGCGCCCGCCTGTCGCGGAGTCGCCGACGGTCGCAAGCGGGACGACGAGCTGGTCGTCGACCAGACCCTCCGCCTCGTACCGACCGACGATCCGCACGCGGTCGACGGCCGGGGAGACGCTCCCCCCGAGGGTAACCGAGTCGCCCACGTCGACGCCGAGCGTTCGTGCGAGTCCGTCGCCGACGACGGCCTCACCGGGGTCATCCGGCGGGCGGCCCTCGAGGAGTTCAGCGCCGTTCACGTCCGCGAAGGCGGTGTAGTTGGCGCCGCGAACGAGGTACGGCTGACCGTCGGATGCCTGCGCAGCGATGATCTCCGGGCTCGCGTCGACCCCCTGTGCCCGGAGGACGCGGGCGTAGTCGGCGTCGATCCGGCTGTTCAACGGGTGGGCGGCCCCCGACTCGGTTATCGTCCCCGTTCCCGTGCCGGCCAGCGGGGCGAGCGTCCCGACGAGTCCGCCGACGACGAGCACGATGAGCACGAACACCGACAGCGTCGCGGCCGTCGGAACCGCAGCCCGGACGCCAAGCAAACGCGGGCGAAGCGCCTCGGACACTCGGTCGGCGATCGACGGCCCGCCCGCGTCGTCGGCCATGGCTCCGCCGGACTCGCCGGGGTTCCGCCGTGGTCGCGCGGAGCGGGCGTCGCCGACGGCCGCGGGCGGCACGCGAACGGACGGGACCGCGGCGGCCACGCCCGCCGCGACGCCCGCCAGCGTCAGCGTCGCCGCCAGCGCCCCGACGACGCGGAGTTTCTCGGGCGTCAGTTCGGTCGGGAGCGTCACGGGGACGCCGAGCGCGCCGGCGGCGGCCACGATCGCCGGCGGCGCGGCGACGCCGGCGAGCACGCCGGCACCGACCCCCACGGCGGTCACGGCGGCCGCCCGCGCGGCGATGAGCCCGCCCACGCGAAGCGGGTCGGCGCCGGTCGCGCGGAGCACCCGGACGGTGGTCCGGCGGTCCCGAACGCTCATTCGCGTCACGCTGTAGACGACGACGAGCACCACGACGCCGCCCGCGACGCCCGCCAGCGAGAGGATCCGCAGCACGTCGCGGATGCCGAGCAGGATGAACGGGATCGTCCCGATGAGCGGGACGCCCGTCCGGTAGCTCGCTTCCTCGTCGTCGCTCCCGGGGTCAAGGACGAACGCGCCGCTCGTTCCGAGTTCCTCGGTCGTCGCCGGACGGTCCGCGTACCACCGCGCCGGGAACACCGACCGATTCTCCGGCGGGCGTACCTCCCGGGAGACGGTGCCCGCGGTTCCCTCGAAGACGACGTCGTGCCGGTAGGCGACCGGGCCGACCGCCGCGTTCGTCGTCGGCTGTGGGAGCCGTGCGGCCTTCCAGGCGACCGACGCGCCCGGGATCTCCGTCGGGGCGTCGTCCGGGACTCCGACGACGCGCGTGTCGGTGCCGTCGACCGTCGCCGCCGACACCGGGACGACGATTCGGTCCCCCTCGGAGGCGACCGTCGCTGGTGATCCGGTGTACTCGACGGTGGCCGAGGTCGCAAGCCCACCCTCCAGCGTCGACGTGTAGGCGCCGGCGGAGGTGAGCAACAGGGCCGTCCCGACGAGGAACGCCGCCGTCGTGGCGACGACGGCCGCGCTGAGCCAGTCGCGGCGCGACCACCGGCGGACCAGTCCGGCGTCGCGCATCTCACTCGCCCCCGTCTCTCTCCCCCGTGCGCGCGAGGCTCATATCGGTGTGAGGGCGCCGTCCGCGAGCCGGAGGCGGTCGTCGAAGCGGTCCGTGAGCCGCCGGTCGTGGCTGATGACGACCAGCGCAGTCGACGCCTCCGCGCGGACGTCGAAGAGGAGTTCGAGCACGCGGTCGGCGGTGTCGGGGTCGAGTTGCCCGGTCGGCTCGTCCGCGAGTACGACCGAGGGCCTGTTCGCCAGCGCCCGGGCGATCGCGACCCGCTGTTTCTCCCCGCCCGACAGCGTCGCCGGGAACTGGTCGCGGAGGTCGTCGATGTCGAGCGCGTCGAACAGCTCCCCGAGCCACGCTTCGTCGCGGCCTCCGCCGTGGTCCTGCGGGAGGACGGCGTTCTCCCACGCCGTGAGGTCGGGGACGAGCTGGAAGTCCTGGAAGACGAATCCGATCGTGTCCCGGCGGATCCGGGCACGGGCTCGTTCCCCGAGCGACTCCGTCTCCTCGCCGTTCACGTACAGCGTGCCGGCCGTCGGCGGCTCCAGCAGACCCAGCACGTTGAACAGCGTCGTCTTGCCGGCCCCGCTCGGCCCCTGGATCAGCAGCCGGCCGTCGGCGGGAACCGTCACCGACACCTCGTCGAGGATGTGGACGCCACCGCGGTCGACGCTGAGGTCTACGCCGCGGAGGACCGGTTCGGTCATCGTCGGTCCCTGGAGAGGCGACGACCGTAACGATACCGTTCCCGTCGGGCTACCGACCGTTCCCGGACCCGACCGTTTTTATCCGCGAGCGTCTCACGGATCGCCAATGCGATGCCACGCGCGACCGTCCGCCCGCTCGCCCGGGTGTGCCGAATGAGGCCCTCGGGCGGTTCCGACCGAGGGGGCGACGCTCGGTCGGCGCTCGTGGTCGCCGCGCTCGTCGCCGTCCTGGTCGTCGCGGCGGTCGTCCCGGCTGCGTTGGCGGCGACCGACCCGAACTACTCGGTGGCTATCGACGGCACCGTGACGGTCCCGGCCGTCGAGTACACCGCGGACGGCGAGACGGTCGATGTGACCGGGATCGGCCGATACACGAGTCAGGACACCCTGCGGTTCTCCGTGGACGCGCCCGACGGCGAGTACTACACCGTCAGGATCGTCGACGGCGAGCAGACAGTCGTCGAGACGCAGGCCGGGCGCGGCGACGACGACTTCTCGGTCCTGCTGCGGTACTACGACGTCGGTACCTACGTCGTCGCCGTGACCGATGAGTCGGGCAACCAGCGAGAGCTGCTCGCCGCCCAGCCGTTCGTCGTCGGCGGCTACGCGGTCGAGCAGTCCGTGCCGGAGCGGGTCGGACCCGACGACACGTTCACCGTCACCGCGACCGTCGAGGAACGCGGGAACGCGCCGTCGTTCACCGACGTCACCGTCGCGGTCGGCGACGGCTCGACGCGGGTCGTTCGCAACGCGACCAGAGTGAACGACACGGCGTGGACCGCCACGTTCGACGCGAGCACGTTCGGAACCGGTGATTTCACCGTCGTCACCGGCGTCCGCGGCGACCCGGCGTTCGATGACACGACTCGGGAACTGCTCGGCATGAGCGGCTCCGGAACCGTCTCGATCCGGGAGGCGACCCCGACGCCCACGGCGACGGCCACAGCGACCCCCACAGCAACGGGAACCGCGACGGCGACTGCAACGAACACGACAGAAGCGAACTCGACTGCCACACCTACCGCGACATCGAATGACGGAACGAGCACTCCAACGGACACGACAGTCGCCAGTACCTCGACAACGCCCCCACCGACGACTGGACCAACGACGACAGCAGCCCCAAGAACCGACAGTGACGAAACGACGACAGCAGCCACAAGAACCGACAGCGACGAAACGACCACAGCCCCCAGTGTGAACACGACCGTTGCCGACGTGACCAAGACGTCAGATACCGATGGGTCGGTCAACGGTGCCGGGGACGAACAGACCGAGGCGAGCGCACCTCTGTTCGGTCCGCTCGGCTATCTCCTCTTGTTTGTCACCGCGCTGTGTCTGTTTGCCGTCCGAGATTCGTGACACTGCGGGAGACAGCGGCGTCCAACTACCAGCGGGAACAGGCAGGAACAGATGCTCATTGAATCCGTGCTGTTCGTCCTCACCTACTCGACCACCTCGATCGACACATGCGCGGCCACCAAGCAGACGGTCGGTGGCGGCTCACGGACGGTTGATCCCGACAAACGTCGATAGTTTTGATCCGTAGCCCACTCCACTATCAGCCGATCGACTGCAGTCGGAGCGACGGAACCGATCCCTACAGGACATGATCTGACAGACTCGTCTACGTAGGTTTGAGAACACCACCACAACGAGTTCGAGACGAGAGAGACCCGAAAGTGCCGACTTCGTCGTTTACTCGCGTCTGATAGCTACGAGCGCGGCGAGCAGTAGCGCGAGCACCGTGAGGACCACGGAGAAGCCAGGTGTTTCTGTCGTCGTCGTCGTTGTCGGAGCTTCAGTGATCACCTGATCCGAGCTGTTGACGGCGACAGTTTTCGGGTCGAATTCGTCGATCGCGACCTCGTAGTTCCCTGCCTGAAGCGCAGTCGAATTGACGGTAACCGTTCTCGTCTCGCCCGGATTGAGAGTCACTGTCTTATTCGCATTGCTTGATCCGTTCACCAGCAAGTCGACAGTTACACTCCCGACTTCGTTACCCACGTTCGTCACGTTCACGGTCGCCGTAACACTGAGTGGCTCTCTCCCTTCAGTCGGGGTGACGCTGAAGTTCGAGTACTCGAACTCCGAACCGTTGACGGTCACAGCGGCATTTTGTGTCTCCACGGACGCGACCTCTCCGTTGTCATCGGTGACACTCTCAGGGACGACCGTTAGCGTCGTTTCCCCCGGCGAGACGCCGGCCAGTTCGATCTCCGCGAGACGGACATTCGTGTCTCCCGAGGAGATATTGTCGCCGGTGTCGGTCGCGTTGATTTCGACCGCAGTACCGCCTTCGAATGTTGTGACATCGGCGTTACCGAACTGTGAGGCGACAGTCGCTCCACTGATGTTCGCCGTCGTGTTGTCTTCGGTCTCGACGACGATCTCGAATGAGTTCAGTCCGTTTGGAACCTCCGAAATCGTCAGGTTCGTCGTAGTTGTCCCTCCTGAATCGACGGCGCGATCTTCGACGGCCACGGTGGGCGTGACGGTATCACCGCCGTCATCGCCACCTCCACCGTCATCGCCACCCCCACCGTCATCGCCGCCACCATCCGACCTTTCGGTCACAGTTACGTTCCCTGCCCGCGTGTCAGGGGTGAACTCTTCACCGCTATCACTCTCGAAGGAGACCGGTTCAACTGTTAGACTCGCTTCACCAGCGTCGACTCCAGTCACCTCGATCTGGGCGATCACTACTGGACCGCCATCGGCAGTGACGTTATCCATGCTGTCGACACCGTACAGTTCGACTGCATCGCCAGCACTGAAGATTTGAGCGCTGGATTGGTTGAATGCCGGAGCGATCGTCGCGCCGGTAATGTTCGCGGTGGTGTTGTCGCCGGAGAATACGCCGAGTTCGAAGGATTGCAGCCCGTCAGGCACCTCCGAGAGCGTCACGTTGACCGTCGTCGTGTTGCCCTCCTCGACCGTGGCGTTCTCGACGGCGACGGTCGGTTCGGTCTCGGTCCCAGTCTCGTTCAACGTCACCGTGACGTTCGTATCGTCGGTGACCGTGAGGTCACGGACGACGAACCCGTTCTCGAACCCGGTCGCGTTCTCCGGCGGCGCGACGCCGATCGAGATGGGGCCGGTCAACTCGATCGCGTGCTGACCGTCGGCGTCTGTTGTCTCGTTTCTGAAGAAGCCGGCCTCGCGGTCGCTGCTGTTCCAATGACGGGCGACGACCTGCGCGTTGGAGACCGGGTCGCCGCTCTCGTCGACGACGGTCACGTTCACCCGGTGTCCCTCCGGGAGTGAGATCGTCCCGAGCGACGTGTTTCCGGTCACGTTGAAGCCGCCGTAGGAGTACAGGTCCGGCACGTCGTCCGCGGAGACGTTCGCGCCGCCCACGCCGCCGCGCTGGCGGTAGCCGACGGCGGTGCCGGTGTCATTACGCACGGTGACACTGAAGTTCCCTGTCGCGTTCGTCTCGACGGAGTCGATCAAGTCCGAGGCCTCCGTGTACACGAGCACCTCGTCGCCCGCGAGTGCGGTACTCGCGTTGCTCTCGAACTGACCGGTGACGTTCACCCGGTCGTACTCGTCGAGTTCGACCGTCACGTTCGTCGCGTTCGTGACGGTGAGTTCCCTGACGACCACGTCCTGTCTGAAGCGGTCGGCCGTCGGCTCGACCTCGACCGTCACGTTGCCGGACAGCTCGATGCCGGGCGCGGACGCGTTGGGGAACTGCAGCGTCCCGTTCGCGTTGGTCGGGAGATCGACCGCTCCGGCCCGCGTCTCCGTGGTGAAGTCGGGCGTCGAGGCCACGCTGAGCACGAACTCGTCGGCCGGGACGGGCTCGCCGTCCTCGCCAAGGACTGTCACGTTGAGGACGTGCCCCTCGGGGAGCCGCTCGTCAAGCGTCAGTCCAGATTGAGCGACGAAGTTGCCGAACGAGTGGACGTCCGGCGACCCGTCCCGAACGTCGATCGAGGATTCGTTTTCGAACTCGGTGCTGTAGAACGAGTAGGTGTACTCGGCACCCTCGTTCAGGGTGACGTTGAACCCGCCGCCCGCGTTCGTCGTCGTGAACAGCGTCCGCCCCGTGGAGTCGCGGGACCACAGCGCGACCGTGCCGTTGGCCGCCGGTGTGCCGTCGGGTTCGGTGACGGTTCCGTTGACACGCACCTGTTTGGTCGTCTGGACGGAAGAGAACTGCCGGTCGAGTTCGGTCGCGCTGGCGTTCGCCGTCGCCGCGCCGACCGTGTACCGGAGGCCCGCAGCGGAGACGTCGTCGGGCACGCTGACCGCGACATCGAAGGTCACCGTCCCGTTCGAGTCGGTGACGCCTACGCGGGTGTCGCCGGGATACGCCGGTGGAACGTCCGTCTCGCCGCTGCGATCGAGTTGGTAGCCGACAACGTGCCGCCAAGTGACTGCCGCTCCTTCGACGGGATCGCCGTTGCGGTCTGTGACGGTCACGGTGACCGGCGTCGATCCGCCGTCGGTGAAGCCGCCCTCGACGCTCGTTTCGACCTGCAGTCCGCCGAGCCGGAGGTCGTCGATGTACAGTGTGTCATCGTCGACACTGGGCGTCCGGGCTCCGAGTCGGTACTCGATGGAGCGTTCGGGGCCGTTCTCGGGATCGATGATGTTCCGCTCGATCGTTCCGTTCGTCGGCTGATCGAACCCAACGAACACGTCGCGGACCGTGTCGAACGACCGCCGCTCGGTGAGGACCAACAGCGTCCGCTCGCCCGGGACGCTGCTGGTCGTCTCGTTGGAGTACGTCACCGTCGCGTCGAGCTGGCCGTTTCCGAGCCTCAGCTCGGGGTCCGGGCGGACGCCGTCGTCGCCGGTCGCTTCCCGGATATCCGGGTAGATGTAATCGGTCTCCGCGATTGCCGTGCCGTCGGGTCGCGTGGCGTTCTGGACGATCGCGTACACCTGCTGTTCGCGCTCGTCAAAGGAGGCGTTCACCCAGTCCGTGTCTGGGGCGTTGACGGTGACGGTCGTGTCGCTGCCGTTCAAATCGACGGTGTACACGTCGCCGCCATCGGTGTAGAGCTTCACCGTCTTCTCGTCGACGTAGCTTTCGGTGCGGTCGTCGTACAGCGATATTCGGACGTCGTAGGTGTCGTTCGGGACGATGTAGTCCCCCTCGCTGTGGGACTCCCAGTCCGTCCGGACCTCGAGCTCGTATCGTTCGCCCTCCTCTGGCGGCTCGGTCCGCCGGTCGTAGTACTGCGACGCGCGTCCTTCGATGGCAACTACAGCCGTCGTTGGCTGGCCGCCCTCCGTGGCCGCCCGTGCGGTGACGAACCCGTACCGGGCGTCGATCGGCGCGTCGACGGAGAAGGTCCCGACGCCGTGCCGTTCGGGCGCGGCGCTTCCGATCGCGACCGTCCGCGCGGTCCGACTGGCGGAGACGTTCTCGAGCGCCGCGCGGATCGCCCGCCGGTCGGTCGGGTTCAACTCGCCGCGCTCGCCGGCGGAGCTGACGACCGTTTTCAGCCGGCCGAGCGTGTCGGTCGGCAGGTCACTCGACAGGGAGGCGACCGTCCGATCGGTGATCCACGTGACTTCGTAGGCGGCCGTCGCGTTCACCGCACTCCCGTTGCCTGCGGCGTGTTGGAAACTGAAGGTCGCTGTTCCGCCGGGCGTGACGGTCGTCACATCCGGACCGAGGCTCGTCTCGACATCGCCCTCGGTCGCGATGTCGATCGAACCCGCATCGACGGTCTGTGTCGCGTTGCTGTAGTTTCCGGTCAGGGCGATATCCAGGTTGATGGACTGTTCGATCTCGTCGAGGTCGCGCTGCGCGAAGTCGACCGTGAATGTGACGACGCCGTCGTCAGCGGTGAGATCGTTCACCGTGAACCCGGCGTCGTCGGACTCTTCGACGCCGACCGACGCCGGTCCCTCGTACGGCGTCATCGAGTCGTTGTCCGCGTACACCGGAACGTTGACCGTCAGCGTCGTGTTGGACTCGACGGTGTAGAAGCGTTCGTCGACCGAGTAGTTCTGGAAGCCGTCGGCTGCGGTTCCCGCCCCGTCAGCGACCAGCGACTCCACGCGGGCGTCACGGAGGCTGTACGACTGTGTGATCCGGTTGCCGCGCTCGTCGGTCACCTCGACCTCGTAGTCGCCGAGCCCCACCGAGAAGTTGTGGACGGCACGGCCGTCGGCGTCGGCGGTCACGGTCGCGTTCGCGACCGGCGCGCCGGCGTCCTCGTCGATGACGGTGAACGTCACGGGAGCGCCTGTGGCGGGCTCGCCGGCCGAGGAGTTCCACGCGACAGCGACGGTCTTCAGCGTCCGGGTCGCGCTGCCCTCGGTCACCTGTCCTCCGTCGGGGAGGCGATCGACAGCGCTCCCGAACTCGTCACGGGACACGACGTGGAAGTCGACGGGGCCGGCGTCCTCGTACGGGCCGTCGTAGACGTACGGAAACAGACTGATGTACTCGCCCCGGACGGTTCCGTACTGCGCGGAGAAGTTCTCCGCGGTCTCGTAGACGCCCGCAGAGGCGTTATACTGCTGACTCCACACCTGAGCGCGGTATTGTCCGTCGACGTACGTTCGGTTGAGGACCGCACGGAACTCGGCACCGGACTGGTCGGGGTCGCCGGTCGAGTCGTTCCGGTCGGCGTCGATGTACAACTCGACGGTCGCGTTCGTGGTGCCGGCATCGGCGAAGCCCAGTTCGAGTCGTTCGTCCAGGACCTGCGTGTTCGCGTACCGGAGGTCGGGCGCGGTGCTCGCGTCGCCCGCGGGGTCGGTTACGGGGTCGACCCGGAGGTCGACGAACTCCTCGCCGGTGTCGCCGATCCCGGCGAACAGCTCCCGGATCCCCTGCGGGGGCGTCCCGGCCTCGTTCAGCCCGCCGGGGGCGGACGCGTTCACCGCCGCCCACGCGTCCGTGACGCCGGCGCCTTCGGCGACGGCCGGCTCGGGGGTGTCCTGTGCGGTTGCGCGAAGCGTGTCACGGACGTCCGCACGCGTCATGTTCGGGTTCGCCGCCAGCATGAGCGCGATCGTCCCGGAGACGTGCGGCGTCGCCATGGAGGTTCCGCTGAGCCGCTCGTACCGCTGGTCGTCCCCGTCCTCCAGTGAGGACGCAGAGAGGACCCCCGTCCCGGGTGCGGAGACGGTGACGCCCGGTCGGGCGTCTGACCCGTATCCGACCGGTCCGCGGCTGGAGAAATACACGACGGCCTGCGAGCGGTACTCGGTTGCCCCGACCGTGATCGCAGACTCGGCCGCCCCTGGGCTCCCGACAGTCCGGTTTCCGTAGATCGTCCCTGCGTTCCCGGCCGCGATGACCGGCGTCACGTTGTGCGTCCGGGCGATCTCGTCGACCGCCTCGGAAGCGATGTCGGACCCGTTCGTCGGGTAGATCGTGACCGTCGAGTAGTTGTAGGAGACGTTCACGTCGTTGTTGTTCTGTACCGAGAGCGTCCAGTTACCGGCCTCGTCGATACGGCCGTTCGACGGTTTGAACTTGCGGATGATCAACCCGGGCGGGACCTGGCCACTCTCGAACGCCCAACCGGCGGAGGACTGCTTGAGGGCCGGGTCTCCGTTCGGGTCCTGTGTTGTCACCGAGAGGTTACGAACCGCCCGTTCGGCTCGAAGCGGCTCCTCGCTTGGATCGACGGACGTGCCATTGATCGCCGTCGGCTCGAGTACCACGAACACGGACGACGGCTTGTAGGCGGCGCCCTCGCTCCCGTTCACTCCGACGGACGCGTTCGCCGTCACCTCGAACTCGTGGCCCGAGGTGCCGACGGCCGGCGTCGTCGCGTCGCCGGTCGTCTCGGTCGTGATGGGCGGGGCGCCCAGCGACGCGGAGATGACGTCCGCGTCCTGCTCGGCGCTCCACTCGAAGGCCGCGATGATGTCCGAGAGGCTACCGCTGCCGTCGGCACCCAGCGCGCGGGCGCCGAAGAGGTTCGCTCCGGGTGCGACCCCGACGGCGCGCTCGGCGTCCGGACGGCCGGCGACGGTCCCGGCGACGTGTGTCCCGTGCCCCTCGGGATCGACGGGCGTCGAGGCGTTGTTCCCGGTGAAGTCCTTCCACTTCGCGACCTGCCCCTGCAGCGCCGGGTGGTCGTCATCGATCCCGGTGTCGACGACGCTGACGTTGACCCCGTCGCCGGTCACGCCGCGCTGTTGGACCTCGTCGGCACCGATGTACTCGACGCCCCACGCGGCCTCGCCACTCGTCGACCGTTCGTAGCCGGCCGGCGTCGCCGACGTGTTGTACTCGGAGAGGATGCGGTCGATCGCCGGGACCCCAGTCGAGTTCTCGTTCGGGACGGTTACTTTTCGGTCGTAGACGATCCGCTCGACTGACGGAAGCCCCGCCAGCCGTCGGATGACGTCCTCCGTCGCGCTGACCGCCAGCGCGTTTCGGCTCCAGAAGGTCGTGACCTCCCCGGCTGAACCGGCGGCACGCTCCTCGGAGAGGACGCTCCGAGCGCTGTCCTGCTCGCTCTGCGCGAGCTGTTTCATCCGCGTCCGCGCCTCGGACGCCGAGAGCGACCCCAGCGGAAGCGACTCCTCCGGCTGCGTCTCGAAGACGACGAGCACGGGAACCCGGTCGCCGTCGTCCGCCTGTGAGAGTTGCAGTCGGAGCGGCTTCGACAACTCCGCACGGTCGGTGTCGGTCGAGTTACCGGTCGCGTCGTTCGTCGAGGACCCACTCGTGTCGGCTGTCGTTTCGGAGGCGAGATCGCTGGGCCCCTGAACCGGGGACGCTCCCGGCCCTCCGGCTCCGACCGCCGGCGCGGCCGCGCCGACCACCATCAACAGACACGCGAGGACCGCCCCGACTCGGCGTCGCGTTCGTGTCATGGTCGTTCACACCTCCATACGTTCCCGTTCCCCAGCCGTACCACAACGGCTACTCCCCAGACCGTGTCAGCTGTTCCCATATGCCGGGGGCTGACACACATCGAATAATAAAACTACTGTACAGTATTGCCCGTTGACATATGTCTCAAACACATCAACGTAAAATGTAATACGATGAACCAGATTATAGATGGTGAATATTTGCGTTGAAGAGTGTTCGACGTGTGACATGGAGTTCGTCATCCGGACACCCCGTCACCGTCGCATCGCCGGGCGGTGCGCGTCGAGGGCCCCAGCGATCACAGGTGGACACCGAGCCGCTCACAGGCGGTCGATGGCCCGCATCCATCCGGAGTACGGACGAGTCCCCGCACACCGCGCGTCGACAACTGATCGTCGACTCCGGCGGGAGCGGCCGTCGTTCCACCAGCCACGAACGGAGCGCGTTCAGACTGGCATCCCGGTTGGCGAGTCCGGCGGCTACACGTCGCCGCCAGCCCGTGGTCCGTACTGCGTTGAGAGGGGCTCTGATCGTCGGCCCCTGCCGCATCGGGATCAGCTACTCGTTGTCGAGGTACGGTGCGCACACCCGCCGGACGCCTTCCTCGAAGTCGACCTCAGGCTCCCAGCCGGTCGCCTCGCGGATCCTCGTGATGTCGGCGCAGGTGTCGTGGACGTAGTTCTCGAGCGGGATCGGCTCGTACTCCGGCTCCACGTCGGTGCCGAGCGCGTCGTTGATCAGCTCGATCATCTCGTTGAACGAGTACGGGTCGCCCGTCCCGAGGTTGTACACGCCGGCCAACTCGTGGTCCGCGATCGCCTCCAGTCCGCGAACGATGTCGTCGACGTGGGTGAAGTCGCGCGTCTGTGACCCGTCGCCCCACAGCACCGGCGACTCGCCGTTGGCGATATCGTCGGTGAACTGCGAGACGGTGTTCGCGTACTCGCCCTTGTGCCCCTCTGCGCCGCCGTAGCCCTGGTACACCGAGAAGAACCGCGCGCCGGCACACGTCAGGTCGTCGTAGAAGTCGTTGTAGTACTCGGCGTAGCGCTCGCGCCCGAGCATCGACGCGTCGTACCCCGTCGACGCCTCCAGATCCATGTCCTCGGGACTCGGCTCCGTCCGACTGCCGTACGCCGAGGAGGTCGAGGCGTACACGACCGTCTCACAGCCGTCGTCGTGGGCCTGCTCGACGACGTTGACGAACCCCTCGATGTTGACGCGTGCGCCCTGCCGGGGGTTCTCCTCGAGCATCTGTCGCGAGGACAGCGCCGCGAGGTGGAACACCACGTCCACGTCCGTCGGGAGGTCGTCGTCGAGCACGTCCGCGCTCACGTACTCGACGTCGTCGTCGAGGTTCGTGGCCGTTCCGAGGTACTCGTTGTCGAGCGCGATCACGTCGTTGCCGGCCGCCGCCAGCGTGTTCGCGAGGTTCGAGCCGATGAATCCCGCGCCGCCGGTCACCAGCACGCGTGCGTCGTTCATATCCGGCGTGGGTCACCCTGGCGCAAAAGCCGTGTCGGTTGACTGATGTGCTGACCGGTATTGTCAGTGACAACGGGCACGCCTCGACCGGAAGCGACCGGTCGTCCGCCACCCGTGGGCGTCCCACTGTCGTCGATCGCGTGACTGCGACGATCCCGACCGTCCGGCCAGCATCCCTCGACGCGTCGAACTGACCACCTCCGTGGGGATCACCCTCTCGGGTGGTTCAGGTCCGTGGTTTTAAGCGGGTTCCCGGACGACCATGAACAAATGTCGTCCATCGAACTTACAGACAGTCAGCGGAAGATACTCAACGAACTGGTCAACCTCTATCGCGAGGAGGAGGACGCCGTGAAGGGCGAAACGATCGCCGACGCCGTCGGGCGAAACGCCGGCACGATCCGCAACCAGATGCAGAGCCTGAAGGCGCTACAGTTGGTCGAGGGGGTCCCGGGGCCGAAGGGTGGGTACAAGCCGACAGCGACCGCCTTCGAGGCGCTGGACCTGCAGAACCTCGACGAGCCGGCGGCGACGCCGCTGTTCCTCGAGGGCGAGCGCCTCGACGACGTAAACGTGCAGGAGATCAACCTCACGTCGGTCCATCACCCGGAGCTGTGTCGCGCGGAGATCCACGTCCAGGCGTCGGTCCGCGACTTCCACGAGGGCGACTCAGTCAGCGTCGGTCCGACGCCGCTGTCGAAACTCGTCATCGACGGGACGGTCGACGGCAAGGACGACACCGCCTCCGTGCTCATCCTCAAGATCAACGGGATGGAGGCGCCGGCGGAGCCGGCCGAACACTGATCGGTCGGGAGCAGGCCTCTCGGAGAATCGTGTGGGCGACGATGGCGTTCGTGTGACAGCTGCCATCCGGCGTTGAGTCGGTTCGTTGCGGGGAGAGAGATCGCTGCCTCGCGACGGCCCCGTCGGCCGTCTCGGACGTGCGGAACTGTGGGCGGGCCGTGTTACTTCGCCGGCGTCACATGTCGTTCCAAGCGTTGAGCGCACGCCCGTAGCCGGAGACGTCGGCGATCCAGCGGCTCGCAACCGCCTTCTTCAGGGCCTTGGCGGCCGGGCCGCCGAAGGTGTTGATCGGGAACTCGACCCCGCCGGCCTTCACGTCGTGGGCGACGGCCTCCTCGCCGACGGAGATGAGCGTTCCCTTGTCCTCGTGGCGCCACGACTTCAGCGGCGCGCCGCGCACGGCGCGGGCGAGGTTCTCGCCGGCGACCTCGGCGGCCTGCCAGGCGGCCTGCGCGGTCGGCGGGGCGACGTCGTCGTCGCCCTGGTCGACGAGCGCGGTGTCGCCGATGGCGAACACGCGGTCGTCGCTCGTCTCGAACGTCGACTCCGCGTACACGCGGTTGGAACGGTCGTCGGCGTCGAGGTGGAACTCGTCGACCTCCGGCTGGCCGGTGATGCCGCCGGTCCACAGCAGCACGTCGTAGTCCATCACGAGGTCGTCCGAGAAGTCGATGTCCTCCGTCGCGGGGGTGTCGCCGTCGCCGTCCTCGCCGTAGTACTGCTCCTCGGCGCCGCCGAGGTAAACCGCGTTCTCGTCGACCTTCGAGATGAACTCGCCCGTCGACACCCCGATGTCCTTCTCGTCGAGGCGCTTCCGGATCGCGCCCTGCACCTCGGGGTCGTTGTTCGGGAACACGGAGTCGAGCCCCTCGACGAGTTCGATGTCGATGGGCGCCTTGTGGTCGTCGCGGTACTCGGCGATCTCGCCGGCCGACTGGATCCCTGAGAGGCCGGCGCCTCCGACCAACACCTTCGCGGGATCGGTCGTCGTCGCCTCCTGACCGGCGGTCTTGACGGCCTGATGGATCTCGCGGGCGTCGTCGAGCGACTTGAGGGTGAGCGCGTGCTCGCGCAGCCCGTCGATCCCGAAGAACGCCGTCGCCGAGCCGACGGCGACGAGGAGGTAATCGAAGTCGATCTCGTCGCCGTCGCCGGTGTGAACCACGCGCTCGTCGGCGTCGATATCGGTGACGCGGCCCCGTACGAAGTCGGTGTCGTCGCCTTTGATCTCCTCGACCGGGATGGCGACCTTGGACTCGACCTCGGGCTTGCGGATGACGCGGTGGGCCTCGTGGAGCACGAGGTGGTAGTCGGTGTCCGACACCCACGTCAACTCGGCCTCGCCCGGTTCGATCGCGTCCTCGAACGCCTTCACCGTCCCGGCGCCGGCGTACCCGGCTCCGACGACGACGACCTGCTGACTCATAGCTGTCCGTTTCCGGTCGGAGGATAAATGCGTGTTGAAACCGCCAGCAACGGGCGGTTTAGGGTTCCGGTCCGACGTGGATGCCGACTACTCCAGCGACAGGCCGGCGTGCCACCGCTCGACGCCCGCCTCGCGCTTCATCTCGTCCATGCGCGCGAGCAACGCGGCGGCGAGGCTCGCACACTCGACCGCCCGCGACTCCCCCTCGGTGCGGAACTCCCCGGTGACGCGGTTGGCGTACACGGCGCACACCGCGCCGGCGCGGAGGCCGTACACGTTCGCGATGGTGAGTATGGAGGCGGCCTCCATCTCGATGTTCTTCACGTTCGCCTCGCGCAGTTCGTCGACGAGCGCGTCGCTGCCGGCGGCCTCGAACCCCTCGAAGCCGGGGCGGCCCTGGCCGGCGTAGAAGGAGTCGGCCGACATCGTGATCCCCACGTGGTAGTCGTAGCCGAGGCGCTCGGCGGCGGCGACGAGCGCCGAGACGACCTCGTGGTCGGCGGCGGCGGGGTAGTCCTCCCGGACGTACTCCTTGCTCGTGCCCTCCTGACGGACCGCGCCGGAGGTGATGACGAGGTCGCCCACGTCCATCCCCTCCTGAATGGCGCCACAGGAGCCGACGCGGATGAACGTGTCCGCGCCGACACGCGCCAGTTCCTCGACGGCGATCGCCGCCGAGGGGGAGCCGATCCCCGTGGAGGTGACCGAGAGCGACTCGCCGTCGTAGCTGCCGGTCGCCGTCCGGTACTCGCGGTGTTGGGCCACCTCCTCGTGGTCGTCCCACAGCCCGGTCACCTTGTCGACGCGTTCGGGGTTCCCGGGGAGGAGGACCGTGTCGGCCACGTCGTCGGGGCCGACCTCGATGTGGTACTGGACCTCGTCGTTCGGGTCCTCGCTGTCGTCGCCGGGGTCGCGATCGCTCATGTCCTCGTGCTTCTGTGAGGCGCCTTGTAAGTCCGCTCGTTTCCTTCGGTCCCGGACTCGGTCACGCCGGTGCGATCCCCGGCGTCGCCCGCCGGCTCCCGGCGGTTTTTGTCCCGGCGACTGAACCGTCGCGCATGGAGTTTCCCGACGCCGGCGACGACGGCTTCGACACCGTGGACCCCGAGGCGGTCGGGCTCGACCCGGACGCGGTCCGCGACGCCGTCGAGTTCCACCTGACCACCGGCACCCCGCCCGAGCAGGTCGCGTACGACTTCTCGAACCAGGAGCCGTGGGACGAGTCCGAGGGGGAGATGGGCGACACCCTCGGGCCGATGCCGGACCGCCGCGGCGGGCCCGCGGGGCTGATCCTGAAGGAGGGCCGACTC